>OJGU01000145.1_pt1 | contig 47050 bp, 38 predicted proteins | sample 1594741 | NCBI WGS metagenome assembly OJGU01 (sample SAMN05416841, study PRJEB24817) | seawater metagenome | isolation source: Sea water | place: Canada:Atlantic | collected 2013-07 | reverse complement strand
AGATCTACACTAGATCGCTCGTCGGCAGCGTCAGATGTGTATAAGAGACAGTGCTTTGCCAATCTGCAGCCCAGCTCGGAATCAGAACGACGACTGTAGAACGAAGCAGCGAGTGCCCCGCAGCAACTGTCAGCCACACCCATCAGGAGGGAGATTGGAACGATCCAGCCGTACTTCGTCGCCTCGCCGCCGAGTCGGATGTCGTCACTCTGGAGAACGAGTTTGTCCACGCTGATGCGCTGGCGACTCTCGAGTCAGAAGGCGTTCCTGTCTATCCATCCTCAGAGTGCCTTCGAACCATTCAAGACAAACTGGTTCAAAAGCGTTCACTCAAGACAGCAGGCCTTCCAACACCTCAATTCCGAGACGCCAGCTCTCAGCAAGAGCTGGAGGCAGCGGCCAAGGAATACGGATATCCGTTTCTGCTAAAACGTCGGAGAAACGGCTACGATGGCAAAGGAAACTTTACCGTCAATTCTCCCGCTGAAATAGAAGTTGGCTGGAATCATCTCGATGGGGACAACAATCCCTTGTTTGCAGAGAAATTCTGTGATTTTCAGGCTGAAATCGCCATCATGGTATGCCGCTCAATCACCGGCGAAACGGTCGTCTATCCAGTCGTTGAGACAATCCAACGGGACCACATTTGCCATATCGTAAAGGCGCCCGCTCGCATCTCGGCAGCGATCGCTGAGTCCGCCATTGAAATTGCTGAAGCAGCTGTCTCAGCGGTCAAAGGCACCGGGTCGCTGGGCGTCGAACTATTCTTGACCAAAGACGATTCGATCGTTGTCAATGAACTCGCACCGAGAGTTCATAACTCTGGGCACTATACTATTGAAGGCTGCCATACCTCACAATTCGAGAATCATCTAAGAGCGATCCTCGGGCTACCCCTGGGAGCAACCTCCTTGGTTAAACAGTCCGCCGTCATGATAAATATTCTTGGCGATTCCGAAGGCCCATCTTATCCCGCAGGTATTCCAGAAGCGTTGGCAATCGAGGGCATCCACCTCCATCTCTACGGAAAGGACAAGAGTCAATCTGGAAGAAAGATGGGGCATATCACGACGATTAGTGATTCAATAGATGAGGCTCTCGAGAACGCTCAAAAAGCAGCAAAACTGATCACCTTTAACAGAAGATAGCATGACATCCTCTCCCTCCACGCCTCTCGTTGGCATCATTATGGGCAGTGACTCAGATTGGCCCACCATGAAAGCTGCTGCCTCCGTTTGCGAGGATTTCGATATTCCGCACGAAGCCAAAGTGATTTCAGCCCATCGAACCCCAGTCGACATGGCTGAATATGCCGCCACCGCTCACGAACGAGGTCTCAAGATTATCATCGCTGGTGCCGGTGGAGCCGCCCATCTTCCAGGCATGGTCGCCAGCCACACACCCCTTCCCGTTATTGGAGTCCCGGTTGAGAGCCGAGCCCTGAAAGGGATGGACTCCCTTCTCTCAATCGTACAAATGCCCGCGGGAGTCCCCGTGGCAACAGTAGCCATCGGCAACGCGCGAAACGCCGGAATCCTTGCAGCGTCCATTCTAGCGACTGCCGATGGCGATCTCCAAGAACGGCTCGTGCAATTCAAACGGACCATGGCCGCGGAATCACGAGAGAAGAATAAGAATCTCGACTAGACGAACCCCGAAACCTCCTCTCCGGAGGATCGCACTCTCAAGGAATCGCCCCAACCTGCCATTGCAAAGCAGACACTTGGGGTTTACGTTAGGATTGTTGTTGAAATCATAGTCGACGAGCACCCATAAACGACGCGCGAGACAGGAGCGAGAGCAACGCCTCTGATGAAACGAAAAGCCATTTACCCTGGGAGCTTTGACCCGATAACCAACGGTCATCTCGATGTTATCGAGCGGGCGGCAAAGCTCTTTGATGTTGTCATCGTGGCTATAGCCCATAATCGCAACAAGAAAGCGCTTTTCGAAGTCGCTGAGCGAACGAAACTAGCCGAACAGGCTACGGCGCACGTCACCAATGTCCAAATCGATACCTTTGATGGCCTACTAGTGGACTACGTTGCCCGGGAAAAAGGGCAGGCGATCGTTCGCGGGCTCCGGGCTGTTTCCGATTTCGAATTCGAGTTTCAGCTCGCCTTGATGAATCGACGCCTCAATGAGTCTATCGAGACCATTTTCATGATGCCGAAAGATCGATTCACCTTTCTCAGTTCCAGTATCGTCAAGGAAATCGCAAGCCTCGGCGGCTCCATTGACGGACTCGTACCGGATTCGGTTCACAAGTCACTCATCGAAAAATACCGCAAAACGAACTCACCCCAGGCTTAACGCTGATCAAAAACGATTCAATGCCTTTGGAAATAAACATTAAACACCTGGAGAATGGGCCGAAGACCTACCAGGGAGAGATTGAGCTCGAGGACCTCAACCTCGACACCCAGGATGAACTCATCCGTCCATGCACAGGACTTGACTATGATTTCACCGCCGAAATCCTCGACAAAAACATTCTCCTCCGCGGAAGGATCAAACTCGGATTTCAATTTGAGTGCGCTCGTTGCTTGACCCCTTTTGAGAAAGCCACCGAAATCACGCACTGGAGCCAGCTCATCCCATTTACCGGGGACGAGGCCCCCCCCTTAGATAATGACTGCATAGACTTGACTCCGGTTTTACGTGAAGATATGCTTTTATCTTTACCGCAACATCCGTTGTGTGCGAAAGACTGTCGAGGAATCGACGGAACACCGGAGAAATCACCGGATCCCCAGAGTTCCCAAACTGAGGTTGAAAAAAAACCTTCAGCGTGGAGTGCTTTGGACGAGTTGCATTTGGAGTAATAATCGGAAAGACTTAGACACAGTATGGCACAACCAAAAAGAAAACCTTCGCGCGGCAAAACGCGTGGACGCCGAGCTTCTAACAGCGTTCTCAAGCTCCCACAGCTCAGCACGTGCCCACAGTGCGCTTCTCCCTACATTACCCATAGAGTTTGTCCGGCCTGCGGTTTCTACAAAGACCGACAAGTTATCAATATCGAGTCCTTCGGTTGATCGTCAGAAGGCACTCCGTCCTCCAACAATTTAAGCTCCCCCAATCTCTATGCGGATCGTCGTCGACGCCATGGGAGGCGATCACGGGTGCGGTGTAATCGTCGACGGCGTTCATCGAGCCCTCGCCGAACAGCCCCAGATAACTGCAGCCACGATTGTCGGGAACGAAGCTGAAATTCTAAGCCATCTCGGCTCGCCTGCTGAGGACCGGATTAGTGTTCTTCACACGGATGAAGTCTTAACGATGGCGGACAAGCCGATCGACGGCGTCCGCAGGAAGAAGAATTGCTCCATCGCCAAAGGGATTGAACTTCTCCGCGAAAAAGAGGCAGAGATCTTCGTCTCCCCCGGAAACACTGGCGGCGTCGTGACCGTGGCAACCATACGCCTTGGCCGACTATCAGGGATTGATCGCCCAGGGATCGCCACGGTGATCCCAACGCCCCACCGCGAGTTCGTACTCCTGGACTCCGGAGCCAACATCGATTGCAAACCAATCCACCTTGCCCACTATGCGATCATGGGCAGCATCTTCGCCGAGGAAATTCTCGGTCACGAGAAACCCCGAGTTGGCATCCTCAGTGTCGGCACGGAAGATTCGAAGGGGAACGAGCTAACTCTCGAGGCATTGAAACTGTGCCGCAAGCTCAAGCTCAATTTCATCGGAAACGTCGAGGGGCACGATTTATTCAATGATCGCGTCGACGTCGTCATATGCGATGGATTCGTTGGAAATATCGTCCTAAAGACCTGCGAAAGCCTCGCAAAAGGCCTATTCGGCTGGCTAAAGGAGGAACTCACAGCAAATCCAATCCGAATATTTGCGGCGATGCTGGCTAAAGGGGGCCTTCGCAAAATCAAGAACCGAATGGACCCTGACGCCTACGGCGGGGCCCCACTCCTGGGACTGAATGGCGACGTCGTCATCGCTCACGGATCGGCCCAAGCACACTCAATTCGCAACGCGATCCGCATGACGACCGAAACGTTCGCTCACAAAATCAATCAACGGATCGTCGACGAAGTGGCTCTCATCAACGATCAACTGCCGACCAATAACTCGCAGTAGCCAGAACTAGACTATGACCTTGCCTACCCGCCCGGTTGAATTCGTAAACCCAAGAGCTGCAAACGAATTTAAGGCTCGAACCTGCTCCATCCGATCCGTTGGTTCCTATCTTCCAGAGAAAGTCCTCACAAACGAAGCGATCACCAAACTCGTTGATACCAGCGACGAATGGATCACCTCACGCACTGGAATCAAGGAACGAAGAATTGCAGCTGAAGACGAGTTCACCTCTGATTTAGCAGCCAATGCGGCCAGAGATGCTATGAAAAAGGGAGGCATCACGGCTGAAGAGATCGACCTCATCATCGTTGCCACGATCACCCCTGACATGCTTTTCCCGTCTACCGCCTGCCTCGTCCAGCAAATCATTGGAGCTAAAAATGCAGCCGCATTTGACCTCGAGGCGGCCTGCTCTGGATTCGTTTATGCCCTCGAGATCGGCCAGCAATTCATCATGTCACAGACCTACAATACGGTCCTCGTGATTGGAGCCGAAAAGCTATCAACGATCATCGATTGGGAGGACAGAAACACCTGCGTCCTCTTCGGCGATGGAGCTGGCGCAGCAATCCTCCAGAACATCCCAAACTCTCACGGGCTCTTGACCGCCACCATGGGAGCGGACGGAAGCAAGGGGGAATTGCTCTGCATGCCCGCCGGAGGGTCAAAAATCCCAGCAAGCGGTGACTCACTAAAAAACCGGCTGCACTACCTCCGAATGGATGGGAAAGAGACATTCAAGAACGCGGTCAACGCCATGTGCTCAGCCGCCCGCGAGGTACTGCAACGATGCCAAATCGACATCTCCCAAGTAGACCATATCATCCCCCACCAGGCCAATCAGAGAATCATCAGCGCAGTCGGGGACAGGCTCAAGGCCAAAGAAGAACAACTTTTTATCAATCTCGACAAATATGGCAACACATCTGCTGCCTCAGTAGCTATCGCTCTAGACGAGGCAGCCACCAGCGGTCGCCTTAAGCGTGGAGATATCATTTTGATTGTCGTATTCGGCGCGGGCCTCACATGGGGCGCGGCCGTCATCGAGTGGTAATCTCTGCAGCCATTGACGAAATGGCTTTCGGTGTTACATTGATAGACGCAATTGATATGAAAACGACCAAGCTCGACACTTCTGGGGTCTTTGAACCGGTAAAGGTGACGGCCAATGAATTGGAACTTTCGCTTCCAGCTCATTCGGTTCACTTGCGGAACAATGGAATTGAATTCCTCTCCACCAAAGAAGTTCCAATGTGGACTGAGCTGACGATCGAACTTCAGTCGCCAAATCAAGATGGCAGGATCAATTGCACAGGGATTGTCGTAGGTAGCACCGGGAATAAGCACAACGGATTCGTCGTTTCGATCATCTTCATGGGAATCACACCTGAAGCACAGGAGCGTTTGACGAGCCTCGTCCAGATTCAACCGAGCCTCTAATTGCTGCCGACTACAAACTAAATGGAGATATTTAAGCGGGTGCTAAAGGCCGCCATCGATGGCGGAGCCTCAGACGTACACATCAAGATCAATGCGCCCATCATCGTCAGAATTGATGGCCAGCTGATACCAATTGAAGCCCCTCATCCAACCACCGAATGGATGGATAAGGTCGTCAAAGAGATCGTCCCTCCCCACCTATTGGTGAAATTTGAGACGGACCGAGAGATCGATTTCTCTTACTACGCAGAAGGACTGGGTCGTTTTCGAACGAATCTGTTCCAGCAAAAGGGAACACTGTGTCTCGCAATGCGCTATGTCCAAACGAATATTCCTAGTTTCGAAGACCTAGGACTCTTACCACAACTCAAGGACATCGCAGTCTCCCCACGTGGCATCGTGCTCGTCGCTGGAACGACCGGATCAGGCAAATCAACGACGCTGGCAGCTATGCTTCAGCACATCAACACGGAGACCGCACGCCATATTATCACACTCGAAGACCCGATCGAGTACGTGTTTAAGGATGAAAAATCAATCATTGAGCAGCGCGAGATCGGACTTGATTCTCTCTCCTTCGCAGCAGGCCTCAAACACATTCTCCGACAGGATCCAGACGTTATTATGATCGGAGAGATGCGAGATTCCATCAGTTTTTCTGCCGCCATGAGCGCGGCAGACACGGGTCATCTCGTGCTTTCGACCTTGCACACGACAAATGCTTCCCAATCAGTCACAAGAATCCTGGACTTTTTTCAACCTGACGAACGGGATCAGGTGCGACGGCAACTCGCAGGCACTCTCAAGGCAGTAATTTGCCAGCGGATGGTAGGTCGTTCCGAAGGCGGAGTTGTTCCTGCAATCGAGATTTTGATCAATACCCCAACCGTTCGGAAACTCATCGAAGAAAACCGATTGGACAAACTAGCGGCCGCAATTGAAACCGGAGTGGAAGACGGCATGCAGAACTTCAATCAAGCACTATTCCAGCTTGTAAAAGACCGTGCCGTCTCGGAAAAGGAAGCCCTAGCGAAGGCGACCAACGCCAAGGCCTTAGAAATGAATTTCCAAGGTATCTTCCTCGACGAAGGCAAGCGTATTCTGAGTTAAGCTTTCCGACAGTCGATATTCTAAAGGCCCGCCGCGCCCCACTCGCTGGGACGGCGGGCCTTTCTGCGCACCATTCAGAATCCGCCTTCGCACCACTAGGCTCGCGACACACAGCATCGGAGCCATAGCCGGCCCCAAAGGGACTCTCCAAAATTGAAAAAACGACAAACCTACCTCATTACCGAAGTATTCCAACTTTTACTTGAACACCGCAAAACTCCGCAATAGTTTTCCAAACTCACACTTAACAGTATTATAACTCCTATAATGAAAACTAGAAGCAACCTCTACCGATATACCGCATTTATTATGATGGTCATCAGCATCATCGCGGCTAAACTCACAGCTGAACCACAGAGGAATGGTAAACCAAGCGGCCTTGAGGACTCCCAAAGCAAGGCCCGCACCCTTCCATTCCGAGGAATTGTTGGAAAAATTGATACAGAGAAAAAAACCTTCACACTCAAGAACAAATCCAATTCGGAGGTGAGACTCTTCAAAACCAACTCCGAAACCCGGTTTGAAGCAGGAAAAATTCCCGCCCAGCTAAAAGATCTTCACCCCAATATGGCGGTCCGAGGATCCTGTACAAAAACTGGAGAAAGGCAGTACTTGGCAAAACTGGTCCGATGGGAGGAGTCACGCTCTCGTGGAAAAACCTCTGCAACGTCCCCAAAATAGGAAAAACCCACCGAATCGCCCCCAAAACTAGTAAAAACTGAAAAAAAACTAATGATCCAGCGATTAAATCGTCATGCTCCTGGTGACTCGATATTACAGCAGTAACGATTTTGCAATATTCTCCGCCAGACAACGCCAGGGTCTGGCGGAGAGAATCGGGATAAAAGCCGTGTTGACACATCGATCTGATCTTTCTAGTTTAAACCGCTCAAACGATTTGACCAAAAAATGCTAAAAGCTTGCCTCATTCTTGTGATCGCCTTGGGCCTAGCCGCCATCGGTGTTAGTCAGTTCCAAGTGAAAGCGAAAATCAACCAGCTCACTGGTGATTTGGCTCAGCAAACGCAGGACGCCCAGAACGCTCGGGCGGCTCAGCGCAAAGCCGAGAACGCGGAACGACAAGCGAAGGCAGATCTTGAAACTCTCAACGGACAATTTGCCGAAACGCAATCTCGTCTCGAAGAGACCACCCGAATTGCCCAACAACAACGCGTCCGAGCGGACGATCTCGAATCTGAATTACTTTCGGCCACAAGCCAGCGAAATGAAGCTCAACGAGAGCTTGCGCAATGGCGCGCTCTCGGTGTTGAAATCCAAGTCATTCAATCGATGAAGAATGACCTGATTGCCGCCCGTGAAGCCATCAGTGCAGGAAACGCCGAAAGAGAGATCCTTCTTCGAGAAATCGGCCAAATCAAATACGATCTCAGCAAATATGAAGGTCCCAACTCAGAGATTGCCATGCGAGACGGACTCAAAGGCACTGTAGTTGCCGTTGATGACAATTGGGATTTCGTGGTTGTCAGCGTCGGAGAGTCAGACGGGGCACGTCAATCAGGAAAACTGATGGTTAGCCGCGAAGGCAAGCTCGTGGGTAAGATTCAAATCACGTCGCTCGAGCCCAACCAAAGCGTTGCCAACGTCCTCCCAGGCTGGAAGCAGGCTGATATTCAAGTTGGCGATACAGTCCTCTACTAGGATTCTTCAATCCCTGGGCCACTCCGAAGATTCTTTGGATCCAAGATGAGATTCTCCCTCAAGACTCTACTCCTTCTTGCTGCCATTAGCCTTTTAGTCTCTGCCTGCTCTGCACCAGATACCAAGAATGCTTCAGCCCGCCCGTGGGGCTCACCTCGCACCTGGGAGAACGGTCTCCCGGGAGGTGTCACAGAAGGTCGCTAGGCCATTATCTCAACTTCCTCGGGCAACTGTTAGCCCGGATCACTTGGCGTATTCGACACAACGGATCTCTCGAATCACGGTTACCCGAATTTGCCCAGGGTAATGAAGCTCATCTTCGATTTTACGACAAATATCCTTTGCTAAAGCGAAGGATGATTCATCGCTGACGGCATCGGGCCTCACGAAGACCCTTACTTCCCTCCCCGCTTGAACGGCAAAACAACGTTCAACTCCAGCAAAGGACGTCCCCACTTGCTCTAGGCTCTTAAGGCGATTGATGTACGATGTGATGGGTTCAGACCGAGCGCCCGGCCTTGCGGCGCTTATCGCATCGGCAGCACTAACAAGAATTCCAAGAACCGTCTCGTGTTCGACTTCATCATGATGAGACGCAACGGCATTCACAACCGCACCATTCTCCCCATAGCGCCGAATAAACTCCGCACCAACCGCAGCATGGGAGCCCTTCATTTCATCGCCCAAAGCCTTTCCGATATCGTGAAGCAATCCCGCCCTGGTGGCATCGGTGATATTGGCCCCAAGTTCTGAGGCCATCAGTGCGGTCAATCGAGCAACCTCTACTGAATGGTCCAAGACATTCTGAGAGTAGCTAAGCCGAAAATAGAGCCGACCTAGACGTTTCGAAATCTCATCGTGAACCGGCGCTAAGCCAAGTTTACTCACGGCCTCCTCGGCAAGTTTAACAACCCGGCCCTCTATTTCAGAGCTCACCCGTTCAACAACCTCTTCGATTCGTGCCGGGTGGATACGCCCATCAGCAATGAGTCTCTCCATGCTTTCTCGGGCAACCTCACGCCGAACCGGATCAAATCCTGAGAGGACGACAGCGTTGGGCGTATCATCAATGAGCACGGTCATTCCTGTCGCATTCTCAAAGGCTCGAATGTTTCTCCCATCCCTCCCAATAATTCTCCCTTTTATATCATCCCCTTTTAGCGCAACAGCGGCTGTCGTCGTCTCTGAGGTGTGATCACCGGCGTAGCGCTGAATCGCCAAACTTACAATTCGTCTGGATTCCTCCTCACTCTCCTGCTTCGCTCTCTCAATGATTCGACGGGAAAGATCCTGAGCCTCCCGTTTCCCTTCCGATTCAGCGAGTCTCATCAGCTGATCGCGCGCCTCGGACTCGGTCAGACGCGCCACAGAGCTAAGCTTCTCGATCCATTCAGCCCGCGATAGCTCAACTGCCCGAACCTCCGACTCAAGCGACTTACGATCGTCATCCAACGATTCTCGTTGCTTGTCAGCGGACGCTTCCCGCACCGAAAGATTCTCAAGCTGCTGGTTCATGAATACCTCTCGACCTTGGAGTTGGCTCTCCCGTTCGGCTAATTTCTCCTCCCTCGCTTCCAGGCGACTCTCTGCTCGACGACAAATCTCCTCCGCCTCCAGCTTTGCATCCAAACGCCCCTGGGTTCTTAACCCTTCAATCTCACTCTCTGCATCCTTGATCGCCCGCTCATGTCGCTTGCGCCAGATGCGGACTCCAACCAGGTCCCACAGATTGAGCAGGACCAGAGCTGCCACTGCACCAGCGACCACGAAGAGCACATTCCCCCAAAAAGTCTGAGCAAAGAAAACCATCAATATCTATTCTAGGAACGTTTCAACGCACTGTCTTGGAGTCACTAGACGATTCATCGCCCTATCCCACGGATCTTGTGGAAGTTCATCGAAAACCTGAAATTCATAGCAAACGCCGCACAAATGCGCCTGACAATTCTCAAGTAAACGATCGTAGAAACCACGACCACGGCCCAGCCTCGCTCCATTTCGAGAGAAAGCCAACCCTGGAATGACGACAAAATCCAGACTCCCCTGGTCTATCGGCAGGCAATTCTCGTCGGGTTCAAAAATTCCATATCGCCCCCGCTCTAGCTGAGAGGAGCTCTCAACCACAACGAATTGATACTGTTCTGACTCAGCACACCACCTGGGCAGCGCATAGCTTTTCCCGCTGGCGCCCCCCGCTTCGAGCAAGGGAACCAAGTCGATCTCCCAGTCGATCGCCGAATAAAGCCCTACCGATTCAGCCTCACGAAATTGATCCACCTGAACCAAGCGTGATCGTACCTTTGCGGTCGCCTCGGCTCTGTCGGATGCAGTAAGGCGCCCCAACCGTCGCCGAACCTCTGCTCGTATTACTTGCTTTGCGTCTCGGCGTTGAGGCATTACAGAACGACAATAGAAAATAAATTAACTTGAGAAACACCCCTACAAAGGCCCTTCGACCGATTTGGCAAGCTGCTGACGCCAAAACTCAATTCGCTCCCGAATTTTCTTCTCAACTCCTTGATCGCCAGGTGTGTAGTAGCTCCTTTCGGCGCCTAGATAGTCCTGATCAACGACATTGCCCGGATAGTCATGACTATATTGATAGCCCACACCCTTTCCTAACGCTGCAGCCCCCTTGTAGTGCCCATCTTGAAGATGTGACGGCACCGGTAAGGTTGGATTCCTCTCAATGTCTTCAAGTGCCGCATCGATCGCCGTCATCGCAGAATTGCTCTTATAGGCCGTCGCCAAATAGATCGTTGCTTCAGCGATCGGAATCCTTGCCTCCGGCCAGCCAACAAATTCAGCCGCTTGATGGGCGCTTGTCGCTAGAACAAGGGCCATGGGGTCAGCCAAGCCCACATCCTCTGCAGCAGAAATGAGCATTCTCCGCGTAATGAATCGCGGATCTTCTCCAGCATGAATCATTTTGGCCAACCAATAGATCGCAGCATCAGGATCCGATCCACGAATTGATTTGATAAAGGCTGAGATTGTATCGAAGTGAGCATCCCCGTTCCGGTCGTAGTTGACGGCCTTTTTCTGAATGCACTCTTCAGCAATTTTCAAATCGATCTTGATCACCCCGGCCTTATTAAGCGGCGTCGTGAGGGAAGCGATCTCAAGAGAGCTGAGAGCCTTTCTCGCGTCACCATCCGAGGTGACAGCAATGTGCTCCAACGCTTCAGGGCTCATTTCGATTCGACGCCCCCCGAGCCCGCGGTCGACATCCTGAATGGCACGGTTCATCAACGCGATCAAATCACTAGGCTCTAGCGGACGGAGTTCAAAGATTTGTGACCGCGACACGAGAGGCGCATTAACAAAAAAGCAGGGATTATGGGTTGTAGCACCAATGAGCTTGACCGCTCCACTCTCGACATCGGGCAACAAGATATCTTGTTGCGATTTATTGAAACGATGAATCTCATCGACGAAAAGGAGTGTCGAGATTCCAGTGTTAGCGAGGCGGTTGGTTGCAGATTTGAGAACAATTCTCATATCGCCAACATTTGATTCCACACCGCTCAAACGTTCGAATTTCGACTTCGACTCTCTTGCGATGATTTGCGCTAAAGTCGTCTTACCCGTCCCAGGCGGACCATAGAGGATCAGCGACTGAACCCGATCCGCCTCAATAGATCGTCTTAGCAATGCCCCCGGGCCGATGATATGACCTTGACCGATATACTCATCAAGGGAAACCGGGCGCATACGAGCTGCCAGGGGAGCCACCCGCAGAGGATTGGGAGCCTCAGCCGTGTCTGAAGACTGCTCTTCAGCATTCTGCACATTGGCTTTCGCCGTGCTTTTTGCAAACAACTCTTTCTGAGACATGGCACGGAAGGAGAGCTTCTAAAAAGAAAACCCCGCCTGTGTCGTGGGGAACAGATCCTATGAACAGGATAGTAATAAGGGGAGCTCACCTGGCGACATTCGACTTCCAGTCAAGGCCTGTCGGCCGCCCTACCGAAGGCTACCACTCCATTTATATTGCTTACGGTCCAGGGACTACGTTTCGATACACGAGCACGGCAGGGTAAATTCTTCTCTAGCCACCCGTTCCAAAGAACAGGACAGATTTCCCAATCCCACCACGGTGGGGGAACTCACACCCATCGTTCTATGTGATGCTTGCGCTTGGCTCAAGCTTTATTCGGCTTTCAGCTCCTTCAGACCTTCAGGATGCATCGAGATACATTCGTCCCCCAGACCGGTTAAAGCAACGACGACGAATCACGATCCAGATAGAGCCCCGCTTGAGCCTGAGTCCGTAAGAAGGAAGCAGGACAGTTGGTTGAAACGGGATTCTGGAGTGCATCCTTGATTGCCTGACTCTTCCTCGTTTCTGGAGACAAACAAACCATCTTACCCGCTGAGCACAGAGCAGGGATTGTTAGCGTGAGAGCATAGCTCGGAACAGATTCCAGACTTGGAAAATGCCCTTCACCGACCTGTTGCACTTTGCAGGCGTTGTCCAACTTTACAATCTTAACCCAATGAGGGTCCTCAAAATCTGCAACAGGAGGATCATTGAAGGCAATATGCCCATTTTCCCCAACGCCTAAACAACAAAGATCAATCTCTCCCGCTCTCAAAAGCCCCGAATATCGCTCACACTCATCAAGCGGCTCAAGCGCATCGCCTTCGAGATAATGGAAGGTTTTCGGATTCACGACAGACTCAACCCGCTCTCTCATGTACCGTCTGAAGCTTGCCGAATGATCTGCGGAGAGCCCTAGGTATTCATCCATATGAAAAAGCTCAATCCGGCCCCAATCGAGCCCTCCCCGTTCGATGAGTTTAGAGAGGAAGAGGATCTGGGAATTACCCGTTGCGAGGATGACCCGAACGATCTCTTTCTTTGCCAATCGATCAGCCAAGTACTGCCCCACTTCTACCGCAGCAGCATTTGCCATCGCATCCTGATCAGCAAATACACCCACAGAAAGAGAATCAACTTGGAAACGACGTTCGGCTTGATCAGTATTATTCATTATAAAAAGACTGAAGGTTTTCGCCCTTCATAAAACCATTCAGACAAGTTGAAAAACGAATCAGGGGCGAGGTCGAGAAAATTCTTTGCTAGAAAGTTAGATCAGAGGAGGATTTTCCAACTTTCTTGACCTTTTCGACCGGCCCGACGACAACAACGAATTCTCCCCTAGCCTTTCGTCCCTTTAGTGTTTCCACCACTAATGCCATCTCTCCCCGAGTTACTTCCTCAAACTTTTTCGTCAACTCTCGGCAAACGGCAACTCTTCGATTTGGGAACCATTGTTCCAATTCAACCAGTAGCTTTGGGATGCGATGCGGCGATTCATAAAAAACGACCGCGGAATCTAGGAGACTCGCACGTTCCAATTGCCGAGCCCGACGCCCACTTTTCACGGCTAAAAATCCAGCAAAAAAGAACTCATCACAATTCAAACCGCTCACGGACAGCGCCGTTACCATAGCGCAGGCCCCCGGGATCGCCTCCACTCGGAACCCTCCATCCCATACCGCGGCGGCAAGTCGAGATCCCGGATCGCTGATCCCCGGACTCCCTGCATCGCTCACCAAGCCAACGACTCCGCCATTTCCCAGCTCCGAAAGCACACGAGATTCTCGACTTTTTTCGTTAAATTTGTGGAGGCTTAGGGTGGACCGTCTAATATCGAAGGCCTTCAAAAGCCTCCCGGTATGCCGAGTGTCCTCACAGAAAAGAAGATCCGCTTCCCGCAACAGCCTGAGAGCACGAAAACTGATATCTTCAAGATTGCCGATCGGAGTCGCGACCAAATAGAGCGTCCCACCAGAAAAAGGGGCACGCTTCTCGAGTGGTGCGACGCCTTGCTCGTTTGATGACTCAGGGTCCAGACTCATACTCTCGAAACCCAACAGAACACAGCCGAGAGTTTCTGGCTAGATTAGATTTCAATTCTCAGTTAACCTCATCGGCAGCAATTCTGCTCTTGACGAGGTTTAGGAGCCAACAAAAAGAACTATGTCCAGCTATCGCGAAGATCAACTGCAAGACATTTCAAAACGTTTTCAAATCTACGGCGAAATTCTTCATGCCGAAGCCTGCAAGATTGGGCATATCAATGAAACTTACACAGCGACATATGCACAGGGCGGCGTTAATGTTCGATATATCCACCAGAAAATAAATCGGCACGTATTCCAAGCGCCAGATGAAGTCATGGGTAACCTGATGCGAGTGACAAGCCACATCAGATCACGCCTCGAAAACGAATCAACGAAGGATATCACCCGACGAGTCCTCATTGTCGTCCCCACTCGAACCGGCGAGTCATTTTTCGTCAATCCTGACGGGGATTTCTGGCGCACCTTCGTTTTTGTTGAAGGCGTCCAAAGCTTCGAATCTGTCGAGTCTCCAAAACAGGCATTCGAAGCAGGCCACGCATTCGGTTCCTTTCAAAACTATCTTTCGGACCTCCCTGGCGAACGACTCCATGAAACCATTCCGCAGTTTCACAACTCACGGGTTCGGTTCAACGCACTCCTCAAGGCAATTGAACAAGATCACGCTAATCGAGCAGCCAACGCGAAACCTGAGATCGATTTCTGCCTCGAAAATGAAGCCCTCGTCGACGTCATTTTAAAAGGATTGGATTCCGGCGAAATTCCGGAGCGAGTGACTCACAACGACACAAAATTCAACAACGTCATGATGGACAAAAAGTCCGGAAGATCGATGTGTGTTGTTGATCTCGATACTGTCATGCCCGGCACAGTCCTCTATGATTTTGGAGATATGGTTCGCACAACAACCAGCCCAACGCTTGAAGATGAACGAGACCTCGATCGCGTCGTTATGCAGATGCCAACTTTCCAGGAACTCGTCAAAGGATACTTGAGCACTGCGGGTGCGTTCTTAACGTCAAAGGAAAAATCCCTGCTATCTTTTTCCGGAAAATTAATCGCTTTTACAATCGGCCTCCGCTTTCTCACCGACTACCTCTCCGGCGATCACTACTTCCGAGTTCACCGGCAGGGGCACAATCTCGATCGAGCTCGGACCCAATTCAAATTGGTCCGTTCTATAGTCGAACAGGAAGAATCCATGCAGAAGTTCGTAGACTCACTCTAGCACACAACCTCGGCATCCATTCGCAAGGCCCGCACAACTCGTCACAACCGAAACCAAAATCATCCCTTCTGCAAATGAAAGCTGCCTTCATCACCGAAACGGGCCCTCCTTCCAAGATCACCTTCGGAGAGCTACCTGAAGCAGTGCCAAAAGCAACGGAGTTGTTGATAGAAGTTGGCGCCGTAGCAGTCAATCCGATCGATACCTATATTAGAGGGGGGATGATCCCTATGCCGCTTCCCCTTCCCTTCGTTGTTGGATGTGATTTTGCGGGAACGATCCGATCCCTCGGTTCAGAGGTGAGAGGTTTTAAAGTCGGGGATCGAGTGTGGGGCTCCAATCAGGGCCTACTCGGAAGGCAAGGAACCTTCGCTGAAAGAATCACCGTCGATCAATCCTTTTGCTATCAAACGCCCCAAAACTGTAGCGATGAGGATATTGCCGCGCTTGCTCTGGTATGTATCACGGCTCACCTTGGCTTATGCCAAAGAGCCTTACTTAGGAGAGGGGAAACCCTTCTCGTCAATGGCGGGGCTGGCGGCGTCGGATCAGCCGTTATCCAAATAGGGAAAGCGATGGGAGCCAAAGTGATAGCCACCGCAGGATCGGACGAACGGGCGGCGATCTGCCAAAGCCTGGGAGCCGATGTGGTCATCAATCACAAATCTGAGGACGTCGGCGCGGTTGTAGCCAGGAAAACGGCTCAAGGAGTCGATATATTTTGGGAAACTCAACGACATCCGGACTTCAACGCTAGCATCGATCTGCTCGCCGAAAATGGCCGGATGGTCGTCATGGCAGGCCGCGACGCTCAACCCCCATTTCCCGTAGGACCGTTCTATGTCAAGGGATGCTCATTACACGGCTTCGCGATGTTTAAAGCATCTGCGGCTGATCAAGAGAAATGTGCCGCCGATATAGCGAATTGGATCGAAAATGGACACATTCGAGCCAACATTGGGAAGCGCTTCCCTCTCTCTGAAGCGGCAAAAGCCCACGAACTTCAAGAAGCCAACACCATTCACTCAGCGGGAACCCTTCACGGAAAAATCGTCCTTACTCCCTAGCTCCTAACTAGATTCGTCGAGACAGGACAGAAGGAAGATCTCGCCGCAAGCAACAACGAAAAGAGAGTTCACCTGGCAATTTCTGTTGGAAAGGGCTGAATGAACCTTCTAAGATCATCGAAATGCACAAGATTTCAATTCATCGAAGCCTCATCATCGCCCTCATCGGGCTAGGATCTCTCAGCCTATCCGCAGCGGAACACAACCGCCTTTCGTCAGCCGAAAAAGCAGACGGATGGAAGCTCCTGTTTGACGGAGAATCCAAAAATGAATGGAGAACGTTCAGAAAAGACACTGTTAGCGACGGATGGGCAGTCATCGACGGCGCGCTCGTCAGAGCCTCCAAGGGAGCAGGCACCATAATCACGAAAGAACAATTTGGGGCTTTTGAACTTTCTCTTGAATACAAGATTTCGAAAGGTGGCAACAGCGGAATCATGTTTCACTCTACCGAAGAGGAAAACACCGCGTGGAAAACCGGCCCCGAGATTCAAATCCAGGACAACAAGGATGGCCATGACCCACAACTCTCAGGATGGCTCTACCAGCTCTACAAGCCCGATATTGATGCCACCTACCCAGCCGGAGAATGGAATCGCGTAAGATTCAGATTAACCCCGGAAAAAGGCGAGCTCTGGATGAATGGGGTCAAATACTATGAGTTCGTTAAGGGCAGTGCCGATTGGGACGAACGAGTTGCAAAAAGCAAATTCAGTCGCATGGCGAAATTTGGCGTTCCAACCAAAGGGCATCTTTGCCTACAAGATCATGGAAACGAAGTGGCATATCGGAACATCAAGATTCGCCCCCTCTAGCGCTACTAGGTTAGCCGGAATGCGGGGCAAAAACTAAACGCGTTCCCTCACTCTTCCTTAATACAGTAAAGGAACGATTCTCCTCGAAGAAACAGTGCATCGCCTACCAAAGCGGGCGATGCACTGAATCGATCCTCAAGTTTGTTCAGAGCCAGAACCCGGGGCTCGGCCTCGTGACTAAACACCAGAGTCGCCCCCCCCTTCCCCACGATGTAGACGCGATCATCTGCAGCAACTGGCGAAGCGAAGATCTCTCGCAATCCACCGAGCCGAAAGGGGCCTCGCAACGTTTCTCCCGTCATCGGATTAAGGCAGGACAAGACCGCTTGATTGTGCCTAAGAAAGTAAAGCACTCCTTTGTACATCAGCGGTGATGGCACGTAGGGCGTCATCCGCGTCGAGGACCAAAGAACGTTGGCGGAACCACTGATGTCCCCCTTTGCACCTTCTAATCGAATCGCCATCATTGCCTGCTTGTCATAGCTATTTCCAACGATCACGACCCCCTCATGATGAACGGGCGAGGCTACCACATTCCGAGCGAGACCTGAACACTCCCAAATTAATTGACCGGTTCGTAATTCGTAGGAGCGAACTCGTTCGGTTGCACTGACAATGACTTGATGAGATCCCTGGTGAGATACGATCAGCGGGGTTGACCAAGATGTCATCTCGTTTCGATTCGATCGCCACAGTTCCCTCCCACTGCGCGCATCATAGGCAGCAATAAAGGACTGTTTTTCGTGATCCCAATTGACGACTAGAATGCCTTCTTTGAGCGCTGGAGAGGATCCCTCGCCATGCGCATGCCGTGTTTCCATGTGCCCAAATTCTTGTTTCCAGACAAGATTGCCAGAGAGATCGAGCGCATGCAGCCCGCGCGATCCAAAGTACGCGAAAACGAGCGTCCCATCAGTAAGCGGCGAATGAGAAGCCAGACTCGCCGTATAATGCCCGCCTTCATGGGGCAGCGTCCGAGCTACCTCAGTCTCCCAAATTGTTTTTCCAGAAGCCACATCAATAGCGGCAACGACAAATCGGTGCTCCTGATCCACCGGAAAATTATCGTGCGCTCCGGGGGCAGGGTTGAAAATCGGCGATTTTTTGGGCCCAACGGGAATTGCAGAAGAAATGTAGACTCTCCCATTTGATATAATGGGCGTTGCGTGCCCTTTCCCTGGCAGGGCTACTTTCCAGGCGATGTTCTTAGACTCAGACCAAGTCGTTGGCGGCTTAGCATCCAGTGAACTACCATTCCCGGTGGCTCCTCGCCACTCGTTCCAGTCGGACGGAATGCCTGCAGAATAGCTTCGCCCACCAAGGCACGCAGCGACTAGAGAGAACACCAAACAGCTCTTGGTGAACCGTGTCACCAACATCAATAAGTCCAATAGCATCTAGGAGTAGTGACAACCACTCGAGCTTAGAGGTCACCGAAAAACATTCTCTTCCTTGACATTTGTTGGAGATAAGCGATCTCATGGAGCCCTGCAATGAAGAAGAACTTTAGTCTGACAATCATCGTCACAGTTTTTGTTATTGTTGCCACGATCGCGATCGCCTTCTTCCTTGCCTACGACCGGACTCTCAAGAACAAGTTCGATCAGGAGCTCTTTCTCTTGGTATTCCGATTCCTCCTCACAATCGTTTTGGCGGGGCTTGGAACTCTCGCTTATCGCGTATTCACGATCGAGAGAGATCTGAGAGCAGCCCGACGGGCGGACCTAGTGTTTGTCTATCGAGAACTAAGAGACGCCCATCTCGAGGTCATGCAAGTGATCCATGAGTTCCGAGCAAGTATTGGCTTCGAATCCGGAGTTGACGCCCACAAGGAATCACTCGTAGATCCTAAACTCTACGAGCGCTCTCTTAGCACGTTTCTCCGAGCACAACTCATTTTCCGATCCAACTCCAACCGCGTCAGAGACTATCACCTCGGTTACACCCAAGCCAACCTCCTCGCTGATCAGCTTGGTTTTATTGACGCAGCATTTTGCCCACTCATTGAAGAATACGAGGCAGAATCCATCAAAGTTCGTGAGTCAGGACAGCAGATCAAGATCAAAGCCCTGCCAGAGCTCGAGGGCTTTCTATCACTAAACCCTCATCAACATCCCTTCGCCGGCCAATCCTTACGGTCGTTTGAATCAGGGATCTTGGGTCTCAGCAAAGCACGCCACGAGTGGAATCCGATCGCCTGAGCGCTAGCCCAGCCGCTTCCACCATTCACCATCTGAAGGGTCAACCCGCACGGGATTCTTCGGCAAGAGCTCAACATACTTTTGAGCTGCTCCCGTGTTAAACAAGACCACGCGGTCGCTCTTGGAGATTGTCCCATCACTCAAGAGTTGAGATGCCGCAGCGAGACAAATTGCTGACTCGGGGCAAAGTGAGACCCCCTCCAAACAACTGGCACGCTCCATCCAAGGTTGGATATCCTTCTCCGGGGCTCTCACGGCCAATCCCTGACTCTCACGAATCGCATCAAGAATCATGAAATCGCCAACAGCAGCCGGCACCCGAATCCCCGCGGCTTGGGTTGTTGCATTCGGAACCCGAGCTGCATGGCGGGCCCCAGACTCAAAGGCACGCACGATAGGATCACAGCCTTCGGCCTGGCAAGCGACCATTCTAGGACGATTGGCACTATTCAGCCACCCCAGTTCATTCAATTCCGCAAAGGCCTTCCACATTCCAATCAAGCCCGTCCCCCCCCCGGTGGGATAAAGCACAACATCAGGAAGGGACCAATCAAACTGTTCTGCAAGCTCTAGTCCCATCGTTTTCTTTCCTTCAATTCGATAAGGTTCTTTCAATGTTGAAACATCGAACCAACCAAGGTGGGCAGCGCCCTCTTTGACCATGCGCCCGCAATCGTCAATCAAGCCCTCGATCAAGACCGTTTTAGCACCGAGAAGTGATGCCTCACGCTGATTGACGATAGGAGTATCATAGGGCATCAAAACGTGAGCGGGAAGACCAGCTCGAGCCGCATAGGCGGAAAGAGCACCCCCAGCATTCCCTGCCGTTGGAACCGCAACAGACTTAACACCAAGTTCGTTCGCTTTCGAGATCGCCATCGCCATGCCGCGGGCTTTGAAACTTCCCGTTGGCAAGCGACTCTCATCCTTGATCCAGAGTTCATTCAAACCGAGATAGCGCCCAAGTCGCTTCGCTTGGAACAATGGAGTTACCCCTTCTCCGAGGGACACGATCGACTCACGGCTCCTCAACGGAAGAAGCTCAAAGTAACGCCAAATCGATTCGGGCCTCCCTTTCAGATCATCACGCTTCAAGCTTGCCCCGACCGAAGCCAAATCATACTTCACCCACAGTGGTCGAGCACAAGATTGGCATAGCCCTTGAACCCCTTCCGCATTGTGCTCCAAACCACAGAGCGCACACTCAAGCTTTTCGATGAACGGCATCCTCCCATTCTTGGCACGATGGCTCACGATCGAACAGTTCAATCTCAGATCATGCTCAAATCCAGAAGCCGATTCACAGACCGGCTGCCGGAACCAACATCCATGAAACCCTTTACAGCGGCCTTCATCGTTCCATAATCAGAATCCGTGCAAACTCCAAGACAGATCTTAATAGGAGTAACCCAGAGGATTCTCCCTACAAGGATCCTCCTGCTGTGTCTCATGGTCACGACCTATCTGACGCACCTCTGTGAAGCCCGCACGAACAAACCGAGCCTCTATGGACGGCATTGGATAGCGATTACAGGTAAACCGCTCGGAGCAACTGCGGGAGCGAAGATATTCGATCGTGGAGGGAACGCAGTCGACGCTGCATGTGCCATGCTGGCAGCCGTCTGTACAATGTATGACGATCTTAGTTGGGGAGGCGAAACACAGGCCCTTATCTATGACCCACGACAGGAACGAGTCGTGGGTATCAACGCTCTCGGAGTTGCCCCGACCGGAGCCAGCCCAGACTTTTTCCTCGATCGAGGCCTCCGTTATCCACCGGGAAAAGGCCCCCTCGCAGCACTCACCCCTGGCACACCGGGAGGGCTCATGGTCATGCTGGCACAATTCGGATCCATGTCTTTGGCAGAAGTCATTCAACCGGCAATGGAGCTTGCTGCGGGATACCCGATTGAGGCGGGTATGTCCAAGCGAATTGAAGCTGAGAAAGCCGACCTTAAATCATGGCCCTACTCGAAGGCTCTTTTCCTTCCCCACCTTGGCGAGTCACATGAAGCCCCCCTTCCGGGTGAGCTTTTTCGCCAGCCCGATCTCCTCGAAACACTTGAAAGACTTGTTGAGACCGAAAGCAAGGCCGTACAGGAAGGCAAATCAAGAATCGAAGCGATCATGGCAGCCTATGACCGTTTCTACCACGGCGATATCGCTCGAGAATTCGTTCGTAGCTCACAGGAGCAAGGCGGACTCCACACTATGAAAGACCTTGCCACCTGGGAGGTAAAGATCGAAGACCCCGTGAGCACATCCTACAAGGCCATCGACGTCTACAAACTAACCTCCTGGGTACAGGGACCAGTGCTGCTCCAATGTTTGAACATCTTGGAACCTCTCGATCTGAATGCCTTGGGATTCAATAGTTCGCGGTACATTCACACCCTCTATCAAACGATGAACCTCGCGTTCGCTGATCGTGACTTCTACTACGGGGATCCCTATTTCCCTCCCGTGGAACCGATCATCGGTCTCCTCTCAAAGGAATATGCCAGACAGCGCAGCGCTTCCATTAACTGGTTCCATAACAACCCGTTTACTCAACCTGGTGATCCCTATCCGTTTGAGAATAAATCGAATCCGTTCAAATCGTATCTCGAAGCATGGCCGAGAACTGCAATTCATCTACCAGCAGACGTCAAACCCGAAGTAGCTCGGAGACACCAGCGAGGTTTTCTCGCCGGAACGACATCAATTCAAGCAGCGGACAAAACGGGATGGGTCGTTTCGATTACACCAAGCGGCGGTTGGCTCCCCGCCTGTATCGCTGGAAAAACCGGCATCGGGATGAGTCAGAGAATGCAGAGTTTCGTCCTGGACAGAAGAGAAAACCCGTTCAATGTCCTCGCACCAGGGAAACGCCCCCGAGCTACCTTGACTCCAAGCATCGCTCTAAAGCAGGGCCAACCTTTTCTTTCGTTTGCCGTTCAAGGGGGCGATACTCAAGATCAAAACTTGCTCCAATTCTTCCTCAATGTTGTCGAATTCGGCATGGATATCCAAGAAGCCTGCGAAGCCCCAAATTTCAATAACTACCAGATGCGGAGTTCCTTCGAGACTCACCAATCAGAACCCGGAAAGCTTGTCATCAATGAAAACACTCCCCTGTGGGTACAAAAGGACCTCCAAAGAAAGGGTTACCGCCTTTTCTTTCAAAAAAGAACTTCGGGGCCGATTACTGCAATCTACTTCGACCATAAGAACAAGACCTTTCAAGGCGGTGCGAGCGATCACGGTGATGACTACGGAATCGTTTGGTGATCTCAGCCCCCAAAAAAGCCACATGAATCACCCCTTAAAGTTTCTTCTACTAGCCTGCCTATTGGCCGCTCAAACACCAAAAGTAATCGCCCAATATCACGAAGGTAGCGCAGGGGCGAAACGTTATAAGAATACCTCACGACCTAGTGACCTCAATAAGCCAAGCCCCATCGACAGACACGACACCGTGTTCATCGAAGAAATGACTTGGATGGAAGTTAGAGATGCGAAACAAGATGGGAAATCCACAATCCTAATCCCGACTGGAGGGATTGAACAGAACGGCCCTTACGTGGCTCTTGGCAAACACAACTACGTTCTGCGGCAAGATTGCGAAGCTATTGCCAGAGGTCTTGGAGACGCACTCGTGGCCCCAATAGTTCCTTTTGTTCCTGAAGGAAATCATTCACCCAAATCTCATCACATGCGTTACCCTGGCACCATCAGCATTACGGAAGAGACGTTTGAGCGCCTCTTAGTCGATATCGCTACAAGTTTTAAGGTCCACGGATTCGAGCATATCTTTCTCCTCGGAGATAGCGGCGATAATCAGTACGGAATGGAACGCGTCGCAGAACAGCTCTCATCCCGATGGCGAGACGAACCAACGAAAGTTCACTACATTTCTGAATACTATGACCCTGGAGCAATTGAAGACTGGTTGAAAACGAAAGGCATCATCGAAAAAGATGAAGGCCTTCATGATCGCTATCGCTACGAGGCACAAATCCTCACACTTGAACCAGAACACATCAGACTGAGTCAACGACTCGACGCCGGACTAGGCTCCATCAACGGAATCTCACTTCTGCCCATCGAACGAACCTACGCCATTGGATGGCAACTAATCGCCTTTCAAGCAGATCGAACTATCAAGGCAATAAAAACCCGACTGAAAGAGTAGAATAACGACGTTCCCCCGCCTACCGAAGACTAATCGAATCGGAGAATTCCAAAACGACTTGGTTGATGAAACGAGGGATCGAGCGTGGGACTCCAACTCTGCTTCTCGACCGAAACTGAACCTCCACGATTGAATCGATAAAAGTTAGCTCGCCACTGCGTTCCCTTTTTCGGTGGCGCTATTCCGAGATCGGAGTATGGGATAGCGACCTCAACGACCCAGCCATGATCGGTATCGGTATCATTGGCCACGGTCCCGTTCACCTGAACACGACTCTTCATCTTAGCGGCAGTGTAACTCCAGTCGCCTTCAATGCCCTTCGACTTTCCATCGCGACCTAGCCGATTTCGTATTCTGGCATCAAAAATGCCCCCTAGAGGGTTCCATTGAAATTCGAAATAATCGGTAATTTCATTCGTCGCCAAGAAGAATTCAACCACCTCTTCTTCCCAGAAATGACTATCTCTAGCCGTGAAGGTGGCTTGAATGTCATCATCATCGATTTCCCAACCTATGTAGAGGGCTTCATCGCTTGCAAAGAGACGAACCTGCGTTCGATACAGTCCTCGTTCACCGTCACCATTCTTGACTAGGGGTTTCAGAACCATCGCCCTTTCCCAAGAAGCCTCATCTAGAACGCCATCGATGCTCACATTCCCTTCATACCTCGGGACTGAGACGCTAGCCACCGGGAATTCCCGCTCAGCAGAAGCCATATATAGGAAAAGAGTGCTGAGAAAGACCACGATCCCAACGGAGCTAAACGTGTCATTGAAGGTTTTGACTATTCGATCCATCGTCAACAGTCTAAACTCACCCCCCGCCACATTCGAGCCTGAATTCGTCGGTAACCTGCCCGGACAGTCTCAGCTTTCTGAGCTTGATTCGTGGGCGCAGAGAAAAAAGCCAACAGCCAATATTCCTATGCCCCTATATGCCGATCAACTCTCCCTGGGACGACGCTTAGCCAAAGAAGCCGGGGACATTCTCGTCAGCTACCTCGGCAAGGCGAAAGTTTCAGAAAAGAGCAGTCAAAACCTTGTCACCGAAGCTGATCTTGCGAGCGAGAAACTGATCGTTAATGGGATCCTGGAAAGATTTCCATCTCACCTCTTATTGAGAGAGGAAGGCCAGTCCACTGCCGAAGGGAACGAAGAGAACGTGTGGGTCATCGACCCTCTCGATGCAACGAACAACTATGCCCACGGGATCCCCCATTTCTCTGTCTCAATTGCCTACGCTTCGGCTGGCAAACCTCGAGTCGGAATCATTTGGGACCCGATTCGAGAGGAAGAATTTCATGCCGTAGAAAACCAAGGAGCCTTCATGAACGAAGAACCGATCCGGACATCAGACCGAAAGACCCTCCAAGAAAGCATCATTGCAACGGGATTCTACTACGATCGGGGGATTCTCATGGAGAAGACACTGGACGGAATCCGATCGCTCTTTCACAAGAATATCCGAGGGATCCGGAGAACTGGGGGGGCTGCGCTCGACCTGAGCTGGGTAGCATGCGGCCGGTTCGACGGATTTTTCGAATACGAACTCGAACCATGGGACTATGCTGCCGGCTCGCTCCTTATTCAAGAAGCCGGAGGACAGTGCAGCGATCGATCGGGCCACGACCTAACGTTACAAACCCGCAACATCGTCGCAGCAAATACCAAGGTCTATCCAGCGCTCATGGAAACGGTCTGTTGGACAACTCCGAATCAACAAGCAGACAATGAGTTCGCCACAGGTCGCTAAGCGGACTTCGTCTTACCAAAAAGCACTCGGCGAATTGATCGCACTCCGTACTTATTCCGCAAACACGACAGCACTTTAATAGGCCTCAGAATCCAGTAGCAGGGCCACAAGAGACGCGGAAGTGGTAGACGTTTAAAGTCCGTTAGGTCAGGAACGAACACGTAATCCAAGATGTTCTTCAGATATAGGAAGCGGTCTCCAACACGCTCTCGAATAAGGATGTTATTTCGAAAGCCGACCGGACAGCGATGAGCGCCCGTCATATTTTCCACGGCTCCAGGAATGAGCGATAAGACGAATGCGTCAGCATCAAGGGCTACTTGAACGTCGTCGGGAAGACGTGTTCCTAAGAGTTCACGCGAGAGAACGAGACCAAAGACGACGACCCGACGAACACCCAATTCAGATGACAATTCAAGGAGGTGATCCCATCTAAAACTTTTTGTATTACGAATCAACCGATCGATGTCCGAGAGCCACTTGAGTGATTCCCAATAGTGCCGAAATCCATGACAAAGCAGAATAAGCATGAGTGTTTCCGCAGTGAAACACCGGACGGGGAGCGTCCCAAACTCCTGCCATTCTAGGTGCTGCCAATACCAATCGGGAGGCACATTCGATGTCAGGGGGACCTTCCAATGCAGTTCGATCTTGAGACGTTTCCCCTTACCAGAGGGATAAGGCAGCTTCAGATCGTAGGAAGACTCTTTCCGAGAACTGAACAGGAACACCTCCTCACGCTCTGAAAGATCTCCGTCTGACTGATAGCCATTCTTCAAGAGCAACTGCTTAGCCCTGATCACATCTTTACGATGCACGACGAGGTCAATATCCTTCGATTCGCGAAAGGCAGGAGAATCAAAGAGATGGTTCGACAACATGGGCCCTTTATAAGGGATCACATCAATCTGAGCCGTCTTGAAAATTGCCATCACCCTTCGAAATTCCTCGGCGACGAAAACATTCCGCCCAATCCCTGTGTGATACTCGCGTTTAAACGATTGCTGGCAATCACTTGGAAGCTGTTGAATCTCCGGCTTTAGCGCGACAAAGACGGAAGATACAACGCCATGTTTCCGAGCCATTTCGAGCAGCACTCCCCAATCCACATCGAGGGATTTAGCGCAAGCGACCCAGTCCGGCTGATCTACCAGCTCAGCTGGTCCCAAACATTTTGTGAGAAATTTGAACTCGGCCGACATACCCTTGCAATTACCTACTCGATGAAATCCCCTGTTCCCTATGGTTCGGCTCGTTCAACATGCCTTTTCTGTTTTCGAAAACTCATTCCGATCACTCTACCATTAATCCATCGAATGCTAAAAAACAAAAGCCCTACGATCGATCGACAGTTGAATAGAAGGCCAACCGGTGACGAAAGCGGAGGCTTTCCAATTGAATCTCGCAGGGTCTTATCGAGCCTAGGACTATCCTTCAATGCACCCAAATTTCCAAGCCAACGTCCGAGCAACGAGATCCATGGTTTATCTAGGAGGCAGATTGCCCCACGTCTCTCGACCGCCTCAACTCGTCCTAGGAGGGAATCCGTTGAACACGGCCTATCGAACAATCGAGAGTTGTCTCCCTTGGTCACGATCAGGCTCGTTCCGTCGCGATCTTGAAATCCTACAACTCGGTGGACAACCTCCTCTTGATCTTGGTCTTCGCCATCAAGCCGAACAACAACGTCACCGACGGCATAGCCCATCTCAGGATAGCTCACGCTAATTCGATCGCCGGGAGCCAATGAGGGCAACATACTCGTTCCTGTCACAGAAAGCTGCGCAACTCTGCCGTTCCGTATCAGAAAGCGAGCGAATCGAGGACTTGATGGCGAATCTGAAAACCTCAAGTCACGATTCCCCAAAGTTTAACTCATTCATAACAGCTTAACCAGAGAGACATCACACAAGCTCCTGACACCGGCTGTGTCTAGTCCTTGACGACATTCCCGGCCGGACCATAGGCCAACTGCTCAACCAAGCCAATCATTTGAGACATCTCTCCGACCCGAAGACGAAAAAACGGAACCCCTTGAAAAAGCCGAATCATTTCGAGAATCAGCTTAGAACTTTGCCCTTGGTATTCTTCTCTCAGGATGACCGAACCGCGCCCTGGCAAGAATTGCTGAGCCAAAGTGCCGAGGGCATACTTTGATTCCACCCGTGTCAGCGTAGGAATCTCAGTAAATGTCGGGGATTCACCGACCGGAGACGCGGCATCCAAGACACAAATACGATGATCTCGACAATAGACCTCAATTTCAACCACGGCTCCACCAAGATTCTGCCCCTCAATTCTAAGCGTCGTGAATCCTCCCGATTCCTCATGGGACACCCGATCCACGCCTGGAAAATGGACCGCTTTTGCAAACAAGACCGGATCGCTTCGATCAAGTAAGAACTCGATTGCAGGGGCTTTGTCAGAGCCATTCGGCTCCGCCGGGCTCGGCAGCCCCTCTAAAAACACGACCGCAGTGAGAGCTGTCGACTCAGCGATCCCAGTTCCTGCAATATCGGAAATATCGAGAAGATGCTTACCAAACCACGAATCCATCCGAGCTCCTAACTCACCTATGCCAGCCAAGGCGAGTGATTCTTGGTGGACACGAAGGCGACGAGGAAACGCTTCTAAGTTCCGAGTGACTCGACTAATCGCAGCAACCTCATCTGAAAAAAAAGCAGCACCCCGGCTCGCGAGCGCAAGAGACAATGTGGATTTCCCGAAACCGGAATTTCCGACAAATATGATCCCTGCGTTCCCCAGCTTTACCGCACTTGCGTGGATAAGAAGATGACTCTGAATCCTCTCGTAGATGTTTTTTAGCAGAAACTCATAAATGGCTCCAGTGGAGCACATTGCCTGACTGATCGGCCATTTTTCGCCATCCAAGACCAGAGAATTCTCCTGCGCTCCAAAATCACAACTATTGAATACCACGTCGAAATGTCGTGCTAGATGAGGTTCAGAAGGTTCGAGAACAAACGCGGAATAGAGACGCTCAAAAGGCTCCAAAACCCGCTGATCTAGGGACGAAATCGTCACATCCAGATCAAAAAAGCGGAGTCTCAAGGAACGACTGGACGTCTTCGCCATAGCCTGCAATCAATCAATATAAAAAAGCAGAAACATCCCCCACTCTAAGAGTGGCGAATGTTTCTGAAATTCTAAGCTGTAAGCAATCGACACCTCTTCCGGTGCCTACTCTTAACCGCAGCGGATATTAGATAAAACCGCCGCCATCACCAGCATCTGGCTTGGCATACTGGGCCTGAGCAGGCCCTAGCTGTGCGAGAATCTCTTCATCCGCGTAAGACACCACTTCGGGCTTTTCGTACACTGGGCGTATTACGTCGTTTACAGTTTCCATAATTCTCTCTTTCAAACTCTAAGTTTCAAATTCACGCTGTCAACAAACCAATTCATGAGTCTGTCGCAATTTTGACAACTACTGAACCCCGTCGAGGTCTTCTAAACAAGCCGTGTCTTTCGAGTAATTCCGACGGCCTAATTCAACAACCCCAACAAATTGCCATATACACGGTTTCATTGTCAACACACAAATGTCGCGTTTTATGTTGTTTTTGCGAAAAAAAAACTCCAGCGAGAATACGCCGTCACCCAGTCCCCATTTTGCCGCTTGGCGAGTGGTTCTGCCATTCAGCGAAAAGCGGTCCGTCTTTCCCGTAGACAGGATCTTGCTCTGGAATTGGCACCAATGAGATGGCATGCGCAAGCGATAGTTGGACCGGAGTCTCTCCTGAGAGGAGATCCGGCGAACGTTCTTCAGGATAAGCACCAACAACACCAAAATCCTCACTGGCCGAAAGGGCTTTATGTCCAACTCCCGCAGGAATCACGACAACATCCCCACGGCCAATCTCTTTTTCTACGCCTTCCTCTCCGCCGAACCCGACACTCGCTCGCCCACTAAAAACTCCCAATACTTCGTGAGTATTGCTATGAAAATGATGATAAGGAAACACACCATTCTGCCAGGCGTTCCCCCAATTTCGAGATTTGAAGAGTGCAAAGAAATCCCTCGCACCGGAAATCGATTCTGCATCAAGGACAGATCGATAGATCAGTAAAGGAAATAGCGGATGATTGGGAATCCCCTGAGAGGGCAAGAATAGGTGCTTCTCAATAACAACACTCATCGTAGATACGATTGCTTTGAACCAACGCTCCCTATTGCTCCATCACCGCAGGAGCCGATTCGCTCAGCGAGCTCGCGACCCGAAAATACCGCCCGCCCTCATCTGGGGCGATTCGAACGTTCCCTGAATTATGCGGAGCCCCGGGAAGAGCTTCCCAAACTGCCTCCACCCCGAGGAACGGCGAGCTTTCAATCACATATTCACGCCCATCTCTAGCATTGAACAGTAGTTCCAAATCCCCTTCATCACTCAAGGCGATCGTAATCACTACGGGGCTGATCCGATTCGGCACCGCTAGCTGAAGAGCCGGATCCCCAAAAAAAGTATAACTCTTCACTTGATCAGCAAAGAACCCCCCATCGGTCAAGGTAGCAACCTTGGCACCGAGAACAGCAGCACCAAGTTCGATTTGATCCCGCAGGAAGATCTCCTCATAGAATTTCCCCACGAGCAAGCGATGCCCTGACGGAAATCCTAGTGACGTTGGCGCCCACGCAGCAACGGCACCCCCACTTGAATTCCTCAGGAAAATTTCCGCAAGGCAGGGCTTTGCCGAACGCGCAACAAAGAATCCGTTCAAACAATTCGCCACTGTCACCACTGAGAGAGCCTCACCGTTGGTCAACACAGCAGCGTCAGCATTTTCAAGCATTATCCCGCCAATATCTCCTATCCCCCAAGTAGACCGACTCCCGTGACCGGTGTAGTTGACCATTAGCTGTCCCTCGTTTAGCTCTTCAACAATATCAGACGTCGGATCCCCTGGAGGGTATGACGAAAGATAGACACGATCCGCATCGAAGCCATCCGGCAATCCATTGACCAAGCTTTCCGACAACACTTCATACACCTCCGAATCATCATCCGCGACAACGAGCACTTGACTATTCCATTCCTGGTCAGTTTCTAATCTCTCATAATCGAGCGTTTTCTGAATCATTAACGCGAGACCATCAAGCGATTCGGCAGGCAGTCGCCCTACGAGAAGATCCGGCAGCACATCATCGCCGTCGACACGAGCAAAGCCATCGTCACTTACAGACTCACCGAAAAAGTTCATTTCTGTAATCTCTGACGGCACCAGGTTTGGCGTTCCACTCTCAAAAATATCTCTTGGATCAATCGTCGAATCCCCAACTAGCAGAAGGTACGCAGGTGCCGGATCCTCCCATTCATGATAGGCAAAGCTCACAAAGGACTTAATCGCTTCTGCAGTTGGCACGCCTCCCGAAAACTCATCATAGAGATCATCAACAGGAATGACGGCAACCGATATTCCCTGTTCTCTTTTCCGCTGAGCCAGCGGATGAAGTGACGGAACGAATGACCGATGACTAATAATGAGATAATCTGCCTGATGATCGGAACGCTTCCAATGGGAGCTTGAGACCAATTCAAGGTCCGTCGGCGAGCGAAACCCGAACCTATCCAAAACAACGAATCGCCCGACCGGAAAGCGAGAACTTTCGAAAGCCGCAGTAAACCCTTGAGCTGCAAGTTGAATCGTTTCCTCAGTAAGCCGAGAAACACTTCTAGCATCGGTAACATCATAGATCTCAATCGAATCGTTTCTAAATCCAGAAACCAAATTGGGACCAAAGCCACCATTAAATGCCAAGTGGCCGTCATCAGCGACAAGTCTCCGGGGATAATCAATTTCAATCCAGTCGATAAAAACCTGGTCGAGAGCGACGGGAAGGTCCCCTACGATTTCGACTCCGACCACATTATCTCCTTCAATGAGCTGAGAAACATCAAGCGTCGCTTCCTGAACAAAACGAGCATTCCCATCCCAGAGACTATCACCCACGAGACTACCATTGAGGTAAATTCGAGTATGATGATCGGGAGTAACCTCTGGAATCGAAGACAACCCCTTCATTGCGACCGCCAGTCTCACAGGATCCGAGGAGGCAGCCGAAATATCTGTCACGTTAACGGTATAATCCCGGCGGTCAGGGCCACTCAATTGAGACTCCCAAAACCAGTGATCCTCCCCCTCACCATCAACCATATTCTGCCAATAATGAAGGTCTTCTTCAAAATGAGCTGTCTCCAAGGACTCTGAAGGAAATCCGACCGAACCTGAAACCGAAGCGGGTTCTTCTGACATTCTGACGCCTTCGCCTTCGCCCCAACGAAGCACATAAGAGTTCGTTACTGAGTAGATACTTCTCAGTTTCTCGCCATAAAAAACGATTCGATCTCTCCCGTCTAAACGCCCGTCACCGCCGTCGACGACATGTAGTGGCAATTCTCCCTCCCCATCAAAGAGCTGAAAACTCGTCGACTCAATCTCCGACAACTCTAATCCCTGTGAAGCGAGGCTTGCGGCGCTCAGTTCGTAAATCCCTGTCTCAACGAACGACACACGCAAATGCTCCCCTTCGTCTTCAACACCCGAATGCGCAGCCTTGCGAAGCCCATTCTTAGAACTTGACTGAACGAGGTTCTCGATGGGGTTGACGACTTGCTTGCCCACAACATCATCAAACACTTTCGAACGTAGTCTTTGAGCGCGCTTTGCAACCTCATCAGCTGCCACCGGCTCCGAGATATGTAATCGCCCTGTTAGTCGTTTCAACCGCTCGACACGTTCCTGGTCACGATCGACCCTCACCGGATGACATTGAAGCGTGAGAACCCGATGTTCACGAAGCCATCCTACGGAGGAGATACCGACAAACTTCGGCAGACCGTCAGCACCCAGCCGATTTATGTTTTCGGATGTAACATTGAGGAAATCAACACCGGTCGGATTTCCAGTCGAAACGAAATCACGATAGCGCAAGGTTCGCAATGCACGATCAACTTCCGATCCACTAACACCAAAAAACTCCTCTGTTTCAAAGTCTAGAATTTCGATGGACACCCCCTGTGATGCTGGTAACGAGAATGAAGCGCCAATGGTCAATGGCACGACAGAGCTCGATTCCGGAGTAAGCTGGCTCCCCGGTAATTCCAGCATGGATGGATCGAACACACCCGTTTCGTTGCTTGCAGCCTCAGGCCACTCCATCACCCATTCGAACTCAAGAAATCGCTTATCACTTCGTAGCACCGTGACTTTCCCCCATGAGTAATCCTTTCCATAAAGATCAGACACACCACCGAAAGTGCTACTGAGCACACAGGCAACTAAAAGCAGGCTTCTCATTTATCAATTCTCAAAGTAATCACCGACACCTAAATTGAATCCATCACCGTTCAGGATTATTGCCCCAAAGCCAGTCCTATGCCAATCGCGAAGTCTCGCTCACAAATCCAAACTACCCCCACAAAGAAAAAGTCCGGAAACAAGGATGTTCCCGGACTTTTAAACCAATTCAGCCTTTTAGGGCTGCAACTATTTTCGCGTCGCCGTAATGCGATAGAAGCGACCCGCGCTGCTACCGGCCTCAGCATCAATCACTCGACCAGATCCGTGCGGCGCACCTGTCAGCGGGGCCCATTCGCCATCTGCGTTCCAACTATCGCGAACGTCGATGGAGAACTCCCAACCTTCCATGGTAGGAAAGGTCAGCACGATTCCTTCGCTGCTCGGTTCAATCGAAGTAAACATTGGCGCAACGTCAACCGCAATGGTTCCGATCCGCTCACGATGCCCATCAAGTTCAATCTCCTCTAATTGATAGGTAAAGCGACCGTAGCCAGGTTGATCGGCATAACTGTATGATGCCCCTTCCCCTGTGCTTCCTTTCGCAAGGACCATCTTAGTCGTCACCGACTGAATGCTAAACCCGGTGCTCCCACTCGTGTTTGCCCGATGAAGTTCAAAGCCAGCCGTCTCGAACTCACTTGCTGTTTCCCACTTCAGGACAACCCCGCCTAAACCATCTTGTTCGACCGAAAATCCGATCAACTCGACTGCCGTCGGATCGTCGCCGCAATCTTGAATCGTTGCCACACCCGTGCCGTCAGCAATTGTTGAATTCGTAGGATTACTCAATACAACACTGAATTGTTCCGGGGCTTCATCAATGGCATCATCGATCAAAGCAATCACGATCGGAGAATCCGGTTTCACACTGCCAGGTTGGAAGGTCAGTGTCCCGCTCGCTGCAACGTAGTCCTGACCAGCTGTAGCCGAGCCGTCTTGCGTTGTCCAATTAACGGTAATGACCTGATCTCCTGATTCGTTAAGGCAGACCGTGAACACGATCTGATCGGCTTCACATTCTTTCACCAAGTCTGGATCAAGAATCGTGATCGTTGGATCTTCATCCGGAGGAATCGTGCAATCTTTGATGGTCACCGTCGCGACGTCGTCAGTAATGACAGCCCCTTGAGCGTTACTGATCGTTACCAAGAACGTTTCATCAGGCTCGGCAACGTTTTCGTTCAGTAGGCCAACGGTCACTGTGCCACACAGTTGCCCAGCAGGTATCGTCAGTGTCCCAGTCGTCGACGTGTAATCGTCTCCGGCAATAGCGGTTCCGTTGCTCGTCGCATAATCTACGGTCACGTCAAAATCACTCTCAACGGACAAACATACATCAAGCACCACCTCATCGTCACACTCACTAACAATCTTACCAGTGATTGAAATTTCGGGCTTCTCGCAATCGTGGATCGTTGCCACGCCCTGACCGTCATCAATCGTCGCATTGATCGGATCGCTCAGATTGACCAAGAACGTTTCTGGCGTTTCATCAATCCCATCATTGACAATATCCACGGTAAAGGTGGCGCATTCCTGCCCAGCAAGAATAGTCACGGTTCCGGAACCAGAAAGATAGTCACCAGGGCTTGTTGCCGTGCCATCCACAGTCGTGTAGTTCACCGTGACATCCTCAGAGGATACCTCGGAGAGACAAACAGTAAACGTCGCTGGCCCATTACACTCTTCGACTCGGGTGTTGGCGATGGAAACGGTTGGCGGAACAGGATCACAATCATGAATCGTCCCTACTCCCTGATCATCAGCTATTGTCGCATTGGTAGCATTGCTAAGATTAATGAGGAATGTTTCCGGCCCCTCCTCCGAACCATCGTCAACCACTTCGACTGTAAAGGTGACACATTGTGTATCCGCAGGAATGGTGAGCACTCCGCTGCCTGAGGCATAGTCAGCTGGTGCGATTGCGCTCCCATTAGCCGTTGAGTAACTGACCGTGACTTCATTCTCGCTCACCTCAGACAGGCATACCTCAAATACCGCTGGACCCTTACATTCGAAGACTGAGATGTCATTGATCGAGATCGTCGGAAGTTTAGGAGGACAATCGCCAATGGTTCCTACGCCTTGGTCATCAGAGATTGCGGGCCCACTTGAGTTGGAAAGATTGACGAAGAATGTCTCGTTGGGTTCCGCCGTGTTATCCTCCAACGTGGGGATTTCAAGATCCACACACTTCGTTCCAGCGGGAATCGTTACCGTCCCACTTCCTCCCGTGTAGTCGAGCCCTGCCTGAGCGGTGCCATTTGCGGTAGCATAATCGACCGTGATGTCCACATCTGAAACACGGGAAAGACAGACTTGGAAGGTCATTGGACCTTCACACTCCTTGGCACGGGTGTCAGTGATCGAGATTGTGATTGGATCAGGAGGACAATCTTTGATCGTCGCCAGGCCAACACCGTCATCGATCGTTGCACCGACGGCTTCAGTAATTACGAGCTCAAAGGTCTCATCTCCTTCGGTCAAGAAGTCTTCAAGAACGTCTACGCGGATCTCAGCACAACGTTCACCAACAGCAATCGTTACCGTCCCACTCGTTGAGACATAGTCCAGGCCTGCAGTCGCAGTAAGGTCTCGGGTCTCGTAGGTGATTTGGATCGCTGACTTCGTGATCTCATCAAGACAGACCTCAAAGATGGCAGGCCCATCGCACTCGGCAAATCCTCGAGCATCGATAACTGAGACATTCGGAAGTTCAACTTCACAATCCTCAATGGTCCCTGTTCCTGTCCCCGATCCAATGACCGCCCCAATGGCGCCAGAAAGAACGACCGTGAAATTCTCCTGTGACTCAGGATTTCCATCATCACTGATGGCCACCTCAATGTTGGCACAAAGTTGCCCTGCAGGAATCGTTAGGCTGCCACTGCTAGCCGTGTAGTCAGAAGGAGCGGTCGCTGTCCCATCGGCCGTCGCATAGTTGACCGTGACATCGACAGGACTGATCCCTGACAAACAAACCTCAAAGGTCGCCGGACTCTCGCATTCCAACACTGAGCTTCCGCTGATAGAGATTTCAGGAAGAACGGGATCACATTCTACCATATCAAAGTTGAAATCACCGTTACCGTCGTTCTGGAGATCAATGACAGGGTTCGATTGATTTGTCTGCTCCCAATTGAACCAACCACTCGCTCCAAGAACATTGGTTTGTCGATTTGCCCCTACTCCCACTTGGAAGGCCTCACCGCGACGAGTCAGTGACAATTCGGCACCCTCAAAATCGGTCCCAGGTAATCCGGTAAGTGTTGCGGTCAACCCAGTATAATAGAACCAATCTGAAGCATCGAGATCGTAACAACTAGGATCTACCGGCTCTTTAGGGCTTCCCGAAGGAGGAACGATCGTTCTCCCGGTAAAGGTTGCATTCACAATGAAGCCGTTGCCATTTCCAAGAGTCGCAATCGCGGTTAGGAGTGCATCACCGCTCTGAAGCCCAGTAAATTGAGCTGATTCGAATTCAAAGGTGATGTCCGACTGCCCGGCATGGAGGTTTGGAAGCCACATGCCATACTCGGCCCCTTCACCACAGTTGAGCGCAGTATCGACAACACACATATCATCAGGAATCGTTGGTGGTTGCTCACATTCTCGAATAGTGCCGGTCGCCTCGTTTCTAACAAAGACGTAACGCTCAGAAGGAGCGTTACCAATGCGCACGGTGAAATTCTCTTCGTCAAGCTCGTCACGATTCTCAAAAACATCGATTTCGATGAACGCGCATTTTTGCCCCTCATCGATCGTAAATTGTCGGAATGACGTTCCATCGTAGTCACCACCACCAGAACTGGCCGTTCCAGCAATCGTCCGGTAAGCGAACGTTAAGTTCTCTGGAGCATTCTCAGAGAGGCAAACTTCGAATCGGATTGGACCATCACACTCAAACACAACGGCATCGCTAATCGTGACCTCGATATCCTTCACTTCACAGTCGCGGATGGTCGCTTTCCCTTTATTGTCAGCGAAAGTGGCATTTTCAGCTTCCGAGAGTTCAAGCTCAAACGTCTCATCGTTTTCGTCCCTGTTGTCTCGTGTGATCGGCACTTCAACGCGAACACATCGCTCGCCTGCCTTAATCATTAGGGTCCCCTTCGTTTCGGTATAGTCACTACTCTTACTCGCGCTCCCATCCTTGGTCTTGTAATCAAAGGTTACGTCAGCACGACTTAATTCTGAGAGGCAGATCTCGAAAACAGCAGGTCCTTCACATTCCAGCACCGTAACGTCGCTAATGCTAATCTCAGGAATAATGGGGTCACAGTCCTCAATCTTTCCTTTCCCGGTGTCGTCACTGATAGTCGCGCCGGTCGCGGAGGTAATGACGACCTCGAAGTCCTCGTCCCTCTCATCCTTATTATCCGCAATTAAAGGGATGCTCAAAGTGACGCAGGTCGTTCCTGCGGGAATAATGATCGAAGAAGCCCCGCCAGAGTAGTCTTCACCGTCTTTGGCAGATTTGTCTTGAGTCTCATAGTTGATTGTCACTGGGGAGGCCGTCGGACCAGAGAGACAGATTTCAAATTCCATGGGGCCTTCACATTCAAGTGCTTTCGCATCGCTGATTGAAACTGTTGGAACCTCGACGGAACAGCTTTCGAGGGCAAAGTTAAAATCGCCATTTGAACCGCTCCCTATTTTCACCTCTGTAGAGGTCTGTTGGACCAATACCCAATCAAACCAGCCACTGCCACCGAGATCATTCGTTTGTCGATTTGCACCATCTCCCACTTGAAATGCCTTCTCACGACGAGTGACTTGGAGGACGGCCCCTTCATAATCGGTTCCAGCCAATCCTGTCAGAGTTCCCGTAAAGTTTTCATAGTAAAACCAATCACTGGTGTCGGGCGTATAGCAACTTCCGTCAATAGGGCCTTTAGGACTTCCCATCGGAGGGTTCACAACCCGATCCGTAAAAGTCACATCAAGAGAGAATCCATTGCCGTTCCCCAAGCGCGCAACCGCCGTCAAACGTGCGTCGCCGCTCGTGAGGCCAGAAAACTCACCATGAGAAAACTCAAAAGTCCAATCAGAGTGATTGTCGTGAAGATTTGGAATCCACATTCCGTAGGCATCCCCAGTTCCGCATTGCTCTGCCGTGTTAACCGCACAAAGCACGTCGGCGATCCCACCGCCTCCGCCGCCACCAGGAGGATCAATCGGTCCGCCGAACTCAAATTCCCTGACCTTATTCTTAGCGATCTTATTTGGGGAGTGATGGCTCGTGCCAATCTCTAAGACACTGCTAGGATCTGAAGGATCCCAGTTACCCAAGGCGCCCCCTCGAATCTTGAACTCATATATGATCGAGAATTCCCAGTCGCTAAAAGTGGGATCGAGAACAACGTAGCTCGAAGACGCTGCTGGCGAATCCGCTCCATTTTGGAACAATCCCGGATGCGACGCCCCGTAAAGGCTATAATTTCGGGACAAGGATGTTGCCGTCGCCAAAATGTCCGATGCGTTTCCTGATTCAACTCCCCCCTCACCTTCGAGCCCATGGACTAAGCCCCCTCCTTGGCTATCGATAAAGTCGAAAACAAAATCTAGCGATCCTCCCGATCCAAGAGTGACGAAGAACTCGGTGTCATCGCTTCCCTCCAGATCTTCAAAATTGTGGTTTTTCCCGCTCGGGGCGTCTTTCCCCCAACCGATCCGAGTATCGCCATAGCTGTTGTCGTTGAGACTCCTTGGAAACCTCAGGAGCACCGACATGTCGCCGTTTGATCCCTTGTGAAGATACAGCTCTGCGTCGCTGATTGTAGGTCCCTTTTCGACTTCTGCAGAAACAGCGAACCCGTGGCTGTAGCCATCACTGGAGTTGAGGATCCCGTCAATGATGGGATCCGCCGCTAGCGACGCGACGCTTAGACCCCAAACAGTCAGAAATGCGACAGACCGGCGTAGAGCGGCCGGCATAGAAGTTTGTTTTGTCATGGCTTAGAACAATTACAGCGAAGGGAAATCTAGTTGTATGAAACCTAATAAAGCCGGCTTCGATAACCGGACAAGTAATTCTAATCTGATCCCGAGTCTCGCCTTTCAGCTCTTGGAGAACAGGAAGAAAACTAGGCTCCTCTTCCAATCCCGCCAAGTAAAAAGGCACTTTTTTAGAAAAATTAATCGTTTTTGCGACATTAATGTCGCGCAACCAGCAGTTTAGAACAAACAGAGATCATCTCATCCTAAAGCTAATCCCACTACTGAATGCCGTTATTGAGTACCAATAACGCAACAATTGAAATCAGTACTAGGGGTGATTTTTTCGGTCTCGTCCCCGCGAAGCGAGAGGTAAACGCCTCAATGATAAGGAAAGAAAATGGCGCGCAGACCGACTCCCGAAAAACTAAAAGTCGTTGCCGCCAGACTTCGCCCGTTTTGGTACAAATGAGGTGTGTTTCTTGGGCGGTTTCGTCTGAGCCGCTGCCGAAACAATCGGCAAAATAACTCCAGCAACAGCGAGCCTTCCAATTAACTCACGTCGACTGACCGACTTGCCCAGCACCGTTTCCGAGCTTACCGACTCTAACATCCCTGCTTCAGTGAGATCTTGAATTGCAAGGGCAGCGATCTCAGAACCTTCGCTCACCTCAAACCGCTGAGAGACACGATTCCCAATCTCGCTGATCGGCGTCCGCCCGTCGCACTGGCGCCACACAAAAGAAGCCGCTGAATTAAGGGAGCGAGCTTCACGACTGGCAGTATTGTAAACTACCGTTTCTTCTCCCAGATCTTCGGCAAAAAACCGATCTCGAATGGCCTTTGGACACATAACTCTATTTGGGTTGACTATTTTTCTCGTCAAAATCTTGAACCAGATTCAAGAGTGGCAGGCCCAGAATCGCCTGCCGATTATAAAATCTGTCTTCATCTTACTCGGTAAAAACGATCAAGGGATCGACCGAAGCTTTTCTTTCAGCCGAACAGCCAAGGGGCGAAATTCCGCACAAGCTTTACTAAACGCGACATTATTGACCGCTCGTCGGAAAAAAATCAACCTCTTTTTAGTATCAATGTCGGTTCTTTCGCAAAGAACTTAAATCATCCTGAGATTCTCGAAACGCAAGAACCATCCCTAATTCAAGATAAGGCCCGAACTAATCCTTAGAAGTCCTGTGACGCAATCCGACCAAGAATCGTTTAAAAAGCCCAGAAAAACCCACTATTACCCCCGTATTGGAGCGTTCTTCCCAAAGCTGCTCCTCCCAAAGATCCAAGTAATCCCTCCAGGGAAAACAGCAGAAAAACCTGAGCTTGTCCCGCCACCGTTCTCTTAACAAAAGGCACGCCCAATCACGTTGAAAGGCCCCCAAGACTCCCCCCCCACCGGCACTGTATCGCATCAAGATTGAACGTGCCCCGTCCAAAACTGCCGGCTGTCGGTAGGCTTCTTGAAGTAAACGGCTAGCGAACGCCTCACGAAACAACCGACACACAAGAAAATGTCCTAATACGACCATCCGAAAACAGCCCAGGCGCTGGGCCTCGGCTTCAATATAGGCCCAATCGAGGCCTGGGTATCGCTTGAGAAGCTGCCGGAGGTCGCAAACCCAAATCAACCGCTCCCATAGATGCCGCGTTCCATGCACACAAAGAATCAGAAAATGATCCTCTGGACTCAACACGGCGATTTCCACCCCTTGAAGGGCCATCAATGTGCGCCTGTCCCAAAGTTGAGAATAGTCAAAGGAAACTTGCAAATACCGTCTCGAAATCGCCCAATGCAGCTCAACCTCCAGGCCATCTGCGCGCTCGAATGGAAGGTGAAAATGAAACTCCTGATAGCGACGACCTCTTAGCTCATCAATGCTCCAAAAACCTTGCTTTTTCAGAATTGCCTCGGCCTTGTCAAGGGACTCCGTCTCAATCAGAAAATCAAGATCTCCAGCACCACGTAAACCAAGATTCCCGTACGCCATCGACGCTATGACGGGCCCTTTGAAACAAAAAACGCGCAATCCCCTGCGTTGGCTTTCTCGGGAAATCTCGTGAAGGGTTGCCACCAACTCCAAATTATTCAGCAAATTCTCCCGAGCCGCCTCATTCCCCAGACCGATATCAAACGTGGGCGAAATCACCGAGTTTTTAAGTCCCTGCAACATCAAGAACTCCACACCGTGTGATTCGGCAACGCGCCAAAGCACATCAAAGGCAGTTTTCCCACTACGATTCAGCTCCTGAACAACCGCATCTACATCGGAACCTTTGCCTTGCAGGCAACGCAAGACGGATGACAAAACCTGACTCATGCCTCCCCCATATTCGATGAATCAAAGCATCGCCAAATCGACTCGACAGCGTCGCTGGCTTCACCACGGGTACCAATTTTGACCTTCGCACCATTTGCCGCGCGACTCAGAATTTTCATCGTCCGACCAGGATCGAGCTGAGCGCTTACAGCATTCTCTAGGAGCTGCAGCACCCCTTGTCCTGGCGTGGCCGGGTGACAACTCCAGTCGGAGCCAGCCCGATATTGACACCCAAGGATACCAGTCACCGGAAGCGGCGTGCTAGCCATCGCAATACGCCCCTCAAACCGCTGCATCGAGACCTTCTTTCCCGATCCCAAACAGTTTTCAGTACGTAGCGATATTTGCCGAAGATAAGGCCAGACTAGCCCCTCTCCATCAATCACGGCATATTCATCAGAACAATAGAGCGCACCTCGCGCTACGAGAACATCCACCAACGTCGACTTCCCACTTCGGCTGGTACCAGGGATAAGCAAGGCACCATCCCCCAGCGAAACCACACCCGAATGCACGAAAACAAGGCCATGCCTCGAATCTGTCGCGATCGCCATACTCAAATCTCCTTCTAAGGCAGAAAAACATTCTTCGAGATCGGACGATTGAGCCAGAAGACGTTTCTCAAAAAAAACACGATACCGAGGCTGATTTGACGACCGATTCTGATAGGCATGATCGATCACGTAATTGCGATCCGCCCCGGCACCAGAAACCGGAGCTCTGTTTGGGGGCAAATAGGGCAACATAGCCTCACTAGAGACGTCTCCATGTAGCGTCACGGTCGCTGAAAGCCCGAAACTCTGAAAGCTCAACCTCTTGACGGAACTCTCAGACAACTCAACTTGACAGCCACCAAGCACTTGCATAGATAAACATAGCCTAAGATCTCAATCAGCTAAGTCCTAATAAAGCTCAATATCGTTTCGAGTCGAGTCTCAACTGTACAAGCCGACCTCGCAATATCGCTCTCAAAATCAAAAAAACAAACCACCAAAGGCCGACAAGTTTTATTTGAATCTCACGATCAACAGTGCAACACTTCCCCACCATCAATTGTTGCACAGCGACTTGATCACCTTTCAAAAAAGCTTCCAATGCCTCGTATTCTCCCTCGCCCTCAGCTTGGGATCCTTTGGAGTGTCGAGCCAAGGTGCTGAGTCGCCGCCACCGCAAGCCTCTCCCACGAACAAGATCCTAACCGTCGCGGCCAGCCTCGCCCTCGAAGGAGCCAGCCTAGATGAGCGTCGTGCCGTTGACATCAAGGGAGTGGTCACATTCCAGTATCTAAGTTACTTCTACATTCAGGATGCAAGCAAGGGCATCTTCTTGCAGAGCTTTCAAATCCCAGACGAAAATCTCACCGGGAAGCGCCTTCGAATTCAAGGAACGATCGTACGAGGCGACTACACCAACAATATAGCCCTATCTGGCTACACCATACTTGGTAAAGGCACTTTACCAGCCGCCACGCTCCAACCCTACAGCGAACTCATCAAAGGCTACCATGATGCAGATTGGGTCGCCATCGAGGGAATCATCGACTCGGTTTCTATCTCACCTGACCAGGCGTGGATGAGCGTGGTCATGGACGGAGGAAGGATCGACGTCAATCTTGTGCCGCTACTCTCAACCGGCGATTTTTCAACCTTGTCCCGCGGCACCCCAGTGCGAATCGAGGGAGTCTCGGCGGTCAAGGTTAAGAAAGGCACAAAGAATATCAATGGCCTATACCTTCAATCACCCGGATTCGATCAGGTAAAAATCTTAGAGCCCCAGCCTGGAAATCTTTTCAAAGAACCCCTCCTATCCGTCGACCAATTTGAAGCAGCCAGCCAAAGAAATAACGAACGAGTCAACGCCCGCGGCGTCTTTGTCGGCCACCTGCCGACTGGAGAGATCGTACTTCAGGAAGGATCTCGATCCTTCACGGTAAACACTTACCAGAGAGAGGCCTTTGAAATTGGCGATATCATCGTCGCTAATGGCATCCCCTCGAACCAAGACCTCGCTCCCACGCTCACGGTAGCGATTGCCAAGCGCCTTGGACGTGGCTCTGCCACTGGAACCAGCGTTTCTTTCAAGGAGATGCAGCTCAGGGAAATGAATCAACGCTATGTTTCGATTTCAGGCATTTTCAAAGGGCGCCGATCCGTCCCCGGAGGATACAGTTTTAGAACCGAAGTCGACGGAACCGAAATCGCTGTTTTTCTCTCGTCACCGGATGGATCAATTCCAGATTCGATCCGGCAAACTCAATTCAACAGCACCATCCAATTCGAAGGGCTCTGCCTTAACTCTATCGACGAAGAATCGACTCCCTCTCTCATTATCGAAAGTGCCGATCAGTTTACGCTGCTTTCACCTCCAAGATCCTGGTCCTTCCGTGGTGCCGGGATGATTCTTGCCGGAATGATTTTCATTGGCGTCAGTGTCCTCGGCTGGGTTCAGTTTCTAAGAAGCCGAATCGCTCAGCAGTCCGAACAGCTCGACCATCACGACCGCGAAACAACCTCTATTGAGAGCGCCTTCCAACAGATCTTTCAGAATGCCAATGACATTATATTCACGAGCGACCTCCATGGAAACTTCAATTCCATGAATCCAGCGGGAGTGTCGATCTTCGGCTACGATCAATCCTCCTGGAACACCATGAATTGGGAGCAGTTAGTCGACACCGATCAACCCGATCAACTTCACAATCTTCGCTGGGCCGCGGAAAGCGGAAAAGCTGTCGAGGTCATCACCCGAAATCAAGCTGGGACCAGAGTCTATCTAGAAATAAACGCCCGCTTCCTCAACAACGAAGGAATTAGAAGCGGTATCCATGCTATCGGACGGGATATAACAGAACGGGTTCGATACGAACAAGAACTGATCAAAGCAAAACAACAGGCTGAAGAAGCAACCCAAGCAAAGAGCGAATTCCTGGCCAACATGAGTCACGAAATTCGTACCCCGATGAATGGAATCATCGGAATGACAGATCTTGTCCTCGGAGCGGAACTGCCCCCGGAACAACATCGTTTCGTTTCGATCGCTCGCCAATCAGCCCAGAACCTCCTTGTGATTCTCAACGATATCCTCGATTTTTCTAAGATCGAAGCAGGCAAATTGGAGTTGGTTTCTGAAGAATTTTCGCTCCGATCTGAACTAGATCAGACGATGAAGACCATGGGCATCGGGGCTCATGAAAAAGGACTAGAACTCACACTAGTGATTTCACCTGACACGCCCGACCGAATTATCGGGGATTCTTACCGCCTTCAGCAGGTCCTAATCAATCTTATCTCCAATGCAATCAAGTTCACTTCAGAGGGAGAGATCATCGTCTACGTCGCCCCGGAAACCGACGAAACGAGTATTAGAACGCCAGAAGACCACACCAAGAATCCAACTGTCGGTCTGAGATTTGAGGTTGAAGATACTGGCTCAGGAATTCCCGAAAAACAGAAACGACGAATTTTCGAAGCATTTTCACAGGCCAGTTCTTCAATTTCTAGTAATGTCGCAGGAACAGGGCTGGGGCTAACGATTTGCGATAGCATCGTCCGGTTGATGAACGGGAGTTTGTGGCTTGGAAGCAAGAATGGTGACGGAAGCGTCTTCAGTTTTAATGTCTATCTCCCCTCTCCGGATCCTGGAGACTTTGGCGCCAAAAAAGCGTTTTCTGATAGAGCGCGTTCGGCCTCCGTGCTCATCGTAGACCCAAATGAAACCAGCGCCTCCAACCTCAAGAACAATTTGGATCAATGGCAGATTTCCTGTTCCGTAATAGACAATCCGAAGAATGCTCTAGCGAGACTGAAATCCGCTCCAGCCGACATCGTAATCATCAGTGAAGGGACCAATTCAAATGTTGCATTCGAATTGGCAAGCCAGATTCAAGACGCCGAGGGACTTCATTCGACACCGATAATGATGCTCTCTAGTAAGAATGCCCCAGAGTCCATTCGGAAGTGCCGAAAAGCAAATCTCACTCACTATATCTTTCGGCCAATTTCACTCAAAGAACTCGGGCCTCTACTTGAACTTGCCCTTGGAGATTCGACTGTGAGCCCTCCGCTCAAAGAACAGACGATTCAGACGACAGAAGAGAAAAAGCCAGAAGCCGAAGTGGAGAAGAAAGGATACCGAGTCCTTCTGGCAGAAGACAATCTCGTCAATCAAAAGGTCGCCTCGGCGATGCTTAAGAAATCCGGACATGAGGTTGTCATTGCAGGCAACGGTCAACTCGCGCTCGATGCACTCGCAAAGGGCTACTTCGATTTTATTCTCATGGACGTTCAAATGCCGGTTTTGGACGGACTCGAAACCACACGCGCCATTCGCAAACAAGAGCTCGAATCAGGGGATCACATCCCAATCATCGCTCTGACAGCACACGCGACGAAAGTGCATCAAGATTCCTGCTTTCAAGCGGGCATGGACGACTACATTGCTAAGCCCTTTCAGATGCCAAAGCTATTCAGAAGTATTGAAAAATTGCTAAAAATAAATCGGAACGTCCAACGCGAATAAGGAACCTACACAACGATCCTCTAGAAGACCTCGAGAGGGAACATTCAAGCTTCCCAATCTTCCGCTGAAAACGTCACCAGATACTGAACCATTCACCTCAACCACTCGCGGAGCATCGAGCTCTTGTCTTGACTCTTGCCCGAAGGTCCGCAGTCTTATTTTTTTCCAGATTGATTATGAACGTTCTCGTCACCGGAGGGGCCGGCTACATTGGATCAGCATGCGTTGAAGAACTCATCCAGCAGGGACATAGCGTCGTCGTATACGACAATCTCAGCGAAGGCCATCGCTCAGCCGTTCATCCTGAAGCCACCTTCGTCAACGGGTGTCTCAGTTCCAAAGAAGATATTCTAGCGACGGTCACCCGCTATTCGCCAGAAATCGTCATTCATTTCGCAGCTTTCGCGCTAGTTGGAGAATCAATGACAGCTCCAGGAAAATACTTTACCAACAATGTTGGCAATGGGATCAATCTACTCGATGCATGCGTTAAGGGAGGTGTCAGAAAGATCGTGTTTAGCTCTACCTGTGCCACGTATGGCATTCCAGAGTCACTTCCCATAACAGAAGAAACCCCTCAACAGCCGATCAATCCCTACGGTGAATCCAAACTGATGTTCGAGAAAGTTCTGCAATGGTACCAACGATGCCACCAGCTCGAGTTTGTTGCATTCCGATACTTTAACGCCTGCGGTGCCACCCCACTCTTCGGTGAACATCATCGAATCGAGACTCACCTGATTCCGAATATCCTCAAAGTGGCCCTCAACCAAAAGGAAACCGTTTCCGTGTTCGGAACCGACTACCCCACCCACGACGGCACCTGTATCCGAGACTACATTCACATTCAAGACCTCGCAAAGGCCCACATCACGGCAGCCCAATCTGATATCAGCGGCTGCTTCAATCTAGGAACGGGTATCGGCTACTCGGTTCGAGACGTGATTTCGGCCTGTGAAACCGTTACCGGAACTAAGATCAAAGTGATTGAAGGGCCGAGACGGGAGGGAGACCCACCAGAACTCGTTGCAGCGAATGATAGGATAAAACGCACCTTCAGCTGGAATGCCGAATTCACCGAGATCGAGAAAATCGTTCAGAGCGCTTGGAACTGGCATATCGCGCACCCCAATGGATATGCCGACTAGACTCAGACAATATTCGTAGAAATTAGCCGCTCCACATTTTCATAGCCTCTCATCTCTGAGCCCCATTATGGAATCCGAACTTACAAACGCTCTTGGCCAGACAAATTTTTCCACCCTCGATTGGATTATTGTCGGGCTCTATCTCTCGATATCCCTCGTCATCGGGCTCTTCGTCAAAAAGTATGTTCGCAACATGGCAACGTATCTTGGCGCAGGGCGGGCTGTCGGCACTTGCCTTGGTATCGCAACGATGACCGGCACGGAAATGGGGCTAATCACGGTCATGTATAGCGCTCAGAAAGGGTTCACAGGTGGGTTCGCGGCCTTTCATATCGCTGTCGCAGCCGGAATCGTAACCTTCGTTGTGGGAACT
>OJGU01000144.1_pt1 | contig 47223 bp, 35 predicted proteins | sample 1594741 | NCBI WGS metagenome assembly OJGU01 (sample SAMN05416841, study PRJEB24817) | seawater metagenome | isolation source: Sea water | place: Canada:Atlantic | collected 2013-07 | reverse complement strand
GTCTCGTGGGCTCGGAGATGTGTATAAGAGACAGAGGCTTCTCCGAGGCGTGCCTGGGCATCGAGAACGGCCCGAAGCTGCACGAACTCAGCATTTGCCTCGCTTGCTTGTTGTCCGGGAGCGAGCGGCACGGGATCTGCCGAAGGGCGTGCTGTCTTTTGTTGGGATTCAACGAACAAGCTATCAAGCTGGGCCTGGTCCTCCTCCAAGACACTCCCAACGGCGGGAAGGGCACCACGAAATAAACTCGGAACCGCGACTTTTTTGGATTGAGCCCCTTCGGGAATACCCTCCTGCCCCCAGACCGTTCCCACCGTGAGGGTAAAAAGGGCGAAAAGGGCCAACAGCGTCAAGCGCTCCGGCTTGACCAAGCGGCAAAATTCCCAAGGCGTTTTTCTTCTAAAGATTCTCTTACTATTCATATCAGTCCACTCACTTCTCTTCAAAAATCAATTCACTATAGATAAAACGAATCGCGATAGATCACTCCTATGGGGTCAGACGATTGCGATCGGGTTGGGCTACCTTGAGGCTAAAATCGAATGGCTGTCCGCTATCCCAGGGAATCTCTGAGTCATCGGGGGGCAAGAGCGTCTGTTCGATCGTGAGATCATCCACTGCCATATCGCTGCGATGGTGGAGGTAGTCCCAGCTCTGTCGACTCGTCACCCCGCGAATTCGGATCTTGGTTGGACCTTCCAAACTCGAGAGATCCAGCTCTCCCTTGCTCCAGGGATTGGTCACGTAAGAATGCTGTTGGCCATGCCGTTCCCAGTACTTGATCCATTGCCCATTCTGCCAGACGTCCACATAGAGGCTCCCCATTCCGTAGCCGTACATGTGATACCAGAAAGAAAAACGAATCGGCCCCAGGGAGGCATCCAACTCTTTACTCACCAGTGTGGCCGTCCCTCCAGACGGGAGGTAGGACGATTCCATGTAGGCATAGAAACCGCCATACGTACCTGTCGTATGATCATAGTAGGGACCCGTATAGTAGGATGGCGTCCCGTAGCTATCTCGGTACCAATTGTAAGTCCCTCCATTTTGCCAAGCGTTCCAACCGCTATGGAAATCGGTAAGATCAATTACCACCTCTTCCCCAGAAGAATCCGCCGCCTCCACTCGAAGCCAATCCACCCAGCCTCGATCACCGTAGTGGGAAACACTGCCATCCTTGTCGTATTTCCATCGAAGGATGTGTTGCCCAGAGGGAAGGGAATATGTCACTTCACTCCAATAGGAGTTTCCTGATATTTGTCGAACAGTCGATCCGTCTACTTGGAATCTAAGATAGTCGTAGTTGAGTTCCGATTCGACTCGCCAATAAAACGAGACTTCCGCTGGCCCTGAAACCGTGGTTTCCATCCAGCTCTCTTGATAATCGTAAATGTAGCCACTTGACGCCGCATCCCCGGCTTGGCGCGAGTTACTAGTCACAGCACGCCACCAATTAGAATGCCCCCCCGTTGTGAAATTGGCAGAGGTGAGATCCACCGCCGTTGCCAGTGAGGGCGAAGAGGAGCCTCCTCCTCCGCCACCACCGCCGCCGCTCGAGCTCACATAGACGCTCGCATAGCTGGAATAGCCGCTACATCCCCCGGCGTTACAGGCATAAACCCGATAGTAGAATGTCCCCGGCGTATAAGGGACAGAATCCGTGAAGCTCGAACTACTAAAGGAACCAACATAGCTTCCATTGGACGACGAGTTGACCGAACGATAGACACCATAAGTGACTGAGCCTGTAACACTCTGCCAGGATACGGAAACGTTCGTCCCACCGCTCGAATAGGCTGAGATCCAGGAAGGAGTGCTAGGAGTTGATGGTAAATTGGTTTGGCCCGTCATGAGAAACGGAGCAGCGAGGGTTAGCCCCCAGAGGAGCATTGCTTTAAGGGTCCTGTAGGTCGCGCCAAAGTGTCTCGAATTCATGGTAAAACGCTCGTTGGTTGGTTTTTAAAATTCTCTGCCGTTCGTCTCCCATGCCGTGCGTGGCCGGCATTGGCATATGCCTTGCCAGGACGCAAGGCCGCCTCAAGCAAGCGGGAGGGTTCGCCGTTTTGCATGGTCGAACGCGCCAGGTCGACCAGCTCGGGACGATTGAAATCTCGAGCCAAACTCAGAGCCGACGCCCTCAAGCCAGGATCGATCTGCGGATCTTCCAGAATGGACCTCAAGGCTTGCTCATACTCCCGGGCTTCATCTGGAGCAAAGGTATCGGCAAACAACTGGAGCCCTATCAGGGCCGTCCCAGCAAGCTGCCTCTCACCGTCCGAAGCAATCGACCAAAGCAATTGCCAAGCGGCATCCGTCTCCTTTTTCACCTCACCAGGATCGGCCAACAGAAATGCCGGGGCCGGGCGCAAACGGGCCACCCAAGATGCCATGTGCTGAACCGCATAGTCACGAACCACGAGCAAGTGAGAGGGGTCTGTGGCCATCTCATGAAACGCAAGAGCGAGGCCTGCCTCAAACTTGGGCCACCGAACAAGCTCCCCCATCACCTCATTAGCCATTCCTGCTTCAAAGAGGACTTGATCGTCCTTTTGACGCCCACGTAGAGATTCCAAGTAAGCGAGACACGACTCGCGAACAGTCGCATCGTGCGCGGTCACAAAGTCCCGAAACTCATCCAGACGAACGAGGAAGTTTACCGAGGAATCTTGCCAGGGTAGGCTCGCCTGAAATTCTGGAGAAGACGACTCATTGGCCACAGCCTTGCCCCCTTTCGCCCTCCGCTTGTTCATGGGCGATGCCGCAGGGGCCGGCCCGGAATCGCTGTGCTCTCCTTCAGCTGCGTTCCTTGTTGGAGTCTTCAAATCCGGCGCTCGCATCAGTCCCAATAGAATCACCAGCAGCAATCCCAAGACAAAAACGAGAACAGCAATCTTCGTAACTTTCATAGGCATGCAGATTTTTGATTAACGATACTCTCCTAGAACGACTTCACGGTCCTGCACCCAAATGCGATGGCACACCCCCGTGGGAGATGTTGGACTCTGAAGGAAACGCACAGGGAACTCGCCAAGATCGTTAAAATCAGACGTTCCAACGACCTGCCGTGTCCCGCCACCCTCGAAGAGCACTCCAGCCGTCGCAATTCTGAGATCCATGTTGACCGATCCGACACGGGGCTCCGAAACCAACATTGCCTCCAACAGTCGGGTTCCATCGTCAAAGGTCTTGAGAGACTTGATGCCGCCAGTTTCCAATCCTGTTGCGAACTCGAATCCATGGACTGGGATCGACTGCAGAATCAGCCCCTCCGGTTCGGTTCGTATGGTAAGCCACTCATCAGCGGGTGCCTTCATCGTCATCGAGAAAGAATGAGATCGCCCTGGCAACTTCTTAAACTGAAGAGAACGTCCCGCTTCCAACTCAAGCCCCGATTCCAGGCCCGGAAAACTGGCTACGCGGGAGTGCGAAACCCACACGGCAAAGGCAGGCACGTCGAGCGGAGCCAAGACGCGAACGAGAAGGGATTCCTCGACGGACTTGCCCTTATCGTCTCGATAGCTCGCCTTGAGCTCCCAATCCCCAGCCTCTAAGAAGGCTTGCTTGAACACCTCGCCAACCTGGACCCGATTCCGAACCCAACTTGGCCCCTCAATCTCGGCCAAGGACTCCGCAGCCTTCTTCTTCGCTTTAGAATCGACCGCAATTAAGAGCGAATCTCCCACGCGCACCGTGATGGCATCATCCTTTGCCATACTGGTGACCTCCCACTCAAACTCGTGCCGCTCCTCAAGGCCTCCATTTTCGAAACGGGCAACCACCTCAGTTTTGCCTCGCTCCAGCAGGTCGATATTCGCCCACCAACGGTGTCCAGCGGCAGGATAGACGTCGTAGCGAACTCCTTCAGATTCCAACGCAACCCAAGGCACATAGCGACTGCGTCCCTCGATCGGAAATGGTGACGTGCGCACCTTCTTTTCAGATGATTCAAGGCTGTTCGCCAGCGACAGCTCTTCCTGAACCCATTTGTCCAGCGCCTTGCGGTCTTTCCCCTTCCCGATAAGGCGGAACAACTTCACCTGATCGAGTCGCAAGGAGCGCCTGTCCTGAGCGTTTCGCCAAGACAAATCCAAGGCATGCTCCCCTTCCGACAAGAAAGGCGTATAGAAGCCCGCCGATTCACGATCCCCTGCGAGAAGAAAAACGCTCCCAATGTCGACCTCGTCCAAGCGGAGATCGATATCGTAGAGTTTATCGCGGTGCGGCACCGCCTCGCCGCCGCTGACTTCAGCGTAATAAAGCCCCGGTTCCTCAACAGAGAACTCGAGAGAAACAGAACCATTCCGACTCTGGCACACCAATTGCCCTTCCAAAGCCTCCCAATCCCCACGATGAGCTAAGCCATCAACAAGCTTCAACTCACTCGACAACTCGAGCGAGAGTTCAGAGCGACGGAGCCCTTCTTTACGTTTGAAAGCCTTGTTCGCCGGATGAGCCTCCACCTCGCCATCCCCTATGACCGATTGGCGATCAAAAAACCGTTCCTCGGGAATTCGAGATGCCCAACTCTCCTGGTAGGCCTCACGCATCCGCTCGGCATCCGAGTAAAGCTGGGACTTGGGGACAATACTCCAAGGAATCTCGAGACTCGCCCAAAACCAATGAACAATCGCTTCCCCAAACCGCTCGTAGTACTCCACTCTCACTCGGTACAAACGATCCTTCTGCAAATCGAGCCTTACCCGATCAGTCTCCCGTCCTGAATCCGCCCAATCGTCCAAGACCAAAACATCATCAATCCAAAGACGCGCCCCGTCGTCTGAGACAATACCCATCAGATACTCATCGGTTTCCGGAACCTCAAGAATCCCCTCCCAGCGAACGCCAAACTCATCGGAAGGAAAATCAACCAATGGAGCCCCCGTATCCCAATCAAAATCAATCTGGGCATCCACTCGTTGACGCTGTTCCTCACCAAAAAAGTACGTCGCAGCCAGACCGTTTCCTCGTCCCGAATCCGCTTTCTTGGGCTTCTTTGGCTTTTTCTTGAGATCAAGATCGATGTCAGTGATGAACGCCTCAGCCAACTCATCGCCACTCTGACTGGCAATGGCAAGCCCCACATGCACCTCCTCCTGCTGGCCCAATTCATGGCTTGCAAACCAACGCCAATCGTCTCCGTCGTTTGATTCCCACGCACGCAAGACCGTTCCGAGGCGTTCGATCCGCAGCCACGCCCCGCTCCCCCCTTCACTCCACGACATAGCTGGCACAGCGAACTGCTCGCGACAATGAAGTTCGAATTGCTCAGAATTATTCCGGCCCCAGAACAACGAAGGCCCCTCCGACAACAGAGACTCTCGAATCATCAGACCGGCAAGCGCCGCAGATGACGACGATTGCAAGGAAGCCACCTTAGCGGTGAAAACAAAATCCCCTACAATCCTCTGAGACACAAAATGCACCCCATCGCGAATGCCCCCTATCGCCACGCCATGACTTGCGATCTCTAAGCGTTCAAAAGTCTCATCGAACAAAGATGATCCAGGATGCCCCGCGGGTCCCAGATCCGATTGCCGCCAAGCACTCTCCACCGAGTCCGAAGCCAAAACACCGGAAGGATGGTCTTCAGAAAAGGCAGGCCCAGCAAGAACACCAGGATTCTCCCCTACCCGAAACAATTCTGCATAAGAAAGCTCATGCTCGCGGACAATTCCGGCTCCATCAGTTGGATCCGACGAACTCAAGCCCACACGCTCTTCCCAACGGTCAGGGAGCAAATCGCCATCATCATCGGGAACTTCGGCGTATAACCGATCACTGGGAATGAGCTGTTTGGGCCGGCTAGGGTGACTCCAGAGAAGACGTATTGAGGCATCGCCCCGATTCTCAAAATAATCAATCCTTAGGGTGTAGCGACGTCCCGCCTCAAATGAAACCAAGGCGCTTGATTCACTGTTCGAATGCTCCTGCCATTCGTCAATGACCAAGGCTCCATCCAACCACAAGCGGGCACGATCATCACTCTGTAGATGAATGAAGTGAATTCCAGAAAGGTCGGCCTCCAACTGGCCTTGCCATCGAACGCCAAAGTGATTCTTGGGAAACTCGGGCCAGGGAGCTGCCTCGTTCCAGTTCAAATCAATCTGCGGATCAATTCGAACCAACGGTTCCCCCTCAAAAGCAGGGCTCGGGAAATACTCTCCCCTCAGTCCAGTCCCAGTCCCTTTCCCTTGGAATGCTGCGGAATCGATCACCAGCGGTTCATCAGCGAACGACACCGGTGCCGCTGATGCCGACCACGAATCCATCTGAACACTCGCGAACTCCTCCGAATCATGACTACTAAGCGCCAAGCCGACAAAGACATCCGTCCCCAGGTCGATTCGGTCTGTTCCTAGCCAACTCCAATCAACACCATCAATCGAATCATAAGCCTGAATAGTCTCCCCTCGCCGGACCAGCTTAATCCAGCGCTGCGGCTCGGCCTCTGTGATTGCGCCGCTTGCCGTTTTAGGTCCCAATGGACTCCGCTGAACAAAGGTAGAATCCTCCCCAAAGACCCCCCGCCGCAACTGATGGTGATTATCATCCAAGCTCTCCAGTCCGGACGCGACACGGCGAATGAAGTTCACTCCCTTGTTCGGCGTCACACTCACGAAGGCATGGGAAGAATCCGGCGTCAAAGCGTCCCGAATCATGATCCCTGCCTTGGCCCACTCATGCTTTGCATTCAAGGCAACGATGCGGCAAACAAACACCCCATCCCCAGACCAAGGAACAAAGGCATAGTCAAAAGAATCCGCCACAGTCCAAATATCTTGGCCGTTGCCCTTCAGTACCAAGCCGTCCTCAAGAACCTCGATCGCTGCGGGATCATTTGAGGGAGCCGTAGAATAGTGCCCCCAAGGGATATCCAGGGAACCATCCAAGGGCACCTGGGCAGCGCCATCCAAGGCCACCCCCCATAGAGCAACGAAACAACACCCAAGCTGCCAAAACGCCACAGCCCCAAGATTTTTCAACCTTTCACATAATTTCATACGATCACTTTCCTCCAAAAAACAACACACGCTCCGAACTGTTCCAAACTCACTCCAAGCCTGCTCTACGAAGCCAACGCGAATCCTCAACGGACATTGGCAGCTCCAAGTAGCGTCCCAATCGCTCTCCCAAGACTGGCCTCGAACTCCAAACTGCGAGCGGAATCGAAAACAGCCAACCGAGCAGAAGTAACCAGACACAAACAAGGAACTGAGGCGCCTTGAAACTAGAAACAGCGATCACAACCATCGCGATCAATGTCGGCATCCAAAACGACTCCGCCGCCGCCCTCCACTGAACGCTGCCCTCATGATTCCGACCTTGAGTCCCCCATTCGACCGTTCGCCCACACAGAAAGGAGGTAAGGAAACGGCAATGTAAGAACATCAAGGAAGGGTAGATTAGAGCGCTGCAAACAATGTCCAGAAGCGAAGACAAGAGTTGACGCCCTAGCCCTTGATCTCGATCGAACCAATAAACAAAGCCGAGCATCTTCGGAAGCCACTGAAGCAAAGGGACCGAACCCAATAAGAGCCAGAGAGTCCACTCCCCCTGAGCGGGCGCAGAGATGAACGCCACATCAATCAAGCCATAGCCGAGTAAGCCGACGATCAACGCACTCATCAGATAGGTCACGATTCCGTAGATAAAGTAGAGCCGGTGCATCAAGCGAAACCCGTCACCAAAAACCAACCAAAAGTGCTGCAAATTCCCTTGATACCAACGACGATCCCGCTCTCCATAACGAATCACGTCCGGCGGAATCTCATCAAAAGAACCGCCCGGTTCAATTTCCCAAGCCACGTCATACCCGGCCCGGCCCAAGAGGGCTGCCTCAACGATATCCTGACTCAAGATTCTGCCTCCAAGCGGCGCTCGCCCCGGCAAAACAGGCAATCGGGCATGTCGAAAAAAGGGTTCGACTCGAATGAGCGCATTGTGCCCCCAGTAAACAGAACGGTTTCCCATGACCCATTCCAAGCCAGCGCAGAAAAGCGGAGTCGTTCGCCACAAGGAATACTGCCACACACGGGTAAATAAGGCCCGTCCTCCCAGGGGTAGCACAGATGTTTGAAGAATTCCCAATCGAGGCTCTCTTTCCATACGGCGAATCATCTGAAAGAGCCGCTTCCCGGAAATCAAACTGTCGGCGTCGAGAACGAAGAAGTAATCATGTGCCGCTCCATGATGCTCCAGAAAATGCCGAACATTACCGGCTTTATAGTCGTCCCGGTAGGGACGGCGAACCAATTGAACCGCAATGGAAGCCCCACCATTGGAAGACGCAGCAGATTCCAAGCGTTTCACCATCGCATCCTCCTCAAGCTGAACTATCTCCCTCGTGCTGTCGCTCAGCACGTAAAACTCTACCAAGCGTGAGAGCCCCGCCTCGCGAAAACTCTCAAGCATGGCTCGAATCCGACGCTCAACCTCTGGCACCGACTCATGGTAAACGGGCATCACGACCGCCGTTCTCGCCAAGACACCATCCGACTCACCGCATGCCTTACCAACCGTAGTCGAGGAAAGCTTCTGCCGGCCATGCAAGCGGAGAAAGCCGATCCCATGAAACAACAATACGAGCCATCCAAAAAATTGAACCAATGAGAAGACGCCAAAAAACAAGGTGGCACCAACCGTGTCGAGATGAGACGAGTCCAACACTAGGTAATTGAGCCCCCAACACGCTCCCCCGCCCACTAATACAAGCAACGCTAAACGCGCATACTCATTAACCAATCTAAGGCCAAGACACACTAAGGTCGCCCTATACTCTGAATTCCCCCATCCGGAAAGGGAGGCCTCTGAGAACCGCCCCTCCCATTTCAGCTTCATCCGCAACACCCACAGACGCCAGGCCATCCTGCGCACCTCAAGAGGATTGCTCGCAGCCTGAGCTCCGAGAGGCAGCTCGACAACCACCCGTTCGGCCCCAGGCGGGAAACCTCTTCCATTCTTAGAGCACTGAAGCGCCCCCCCTTCGGTGGCAAGGCCAGCACTCCCTCCACTCGGACGCCTCGTTTTCCAAACTACTTCTCCCATTCACAAAGCTCATTGCAAGAGCAATGCCAACAAGCCTCCCCCAATGAAACCCCTATCTACTTCTTATATTGATCAAGCCTTCAAATCTCGCTTCATCAACAAGTTACAGCAGAATAAAAAATCACTGCATTTTCGAGAACGATAGAACAGCCCCCACACAGAACTTCGCTACTCGACGCTAGCAAGCGCTACTAGAGCTCACAGGGCTCCCGTAGCCAGACTTACCTAACTCCTCTAAACCAACAGTAACACGTCATTCTTCCCATGTTTCACGACCCGACTCCGCGCACGGTGAACGCAGCGAAAGCTTCGTGTGATGCCATGGCAAATAAGAATCTCACCTAGAACCGTGATGGATTCATTGAAGACAGAGTTCTTCTCCTTAGAGTGAGCGTTCACGGCGATATGATGACACCTCCCACCTCTACGACACAGAATCGGCGCCGTCGTTCCGCGAATGTACGCCACTAGGCCCAGGAGCGTCACAGCGTTGGAATATCATCGGACTTGTCTGAAGAGGGATTCCTATCCCCGCGTTGCCCCCTTAGAAAGCAAACGGGAAGCGAAACGCTGAGCGATCACAGAAGAGGGGCTCTTTGATGAGCTTCCGTGATGATCAAAGAACCCCTCCACTCCGTGGAACGCTGACTCAATGAGCCGGTCGTTCACTGAACTGTCCCAACCATCGAGAGGAAGCCATATCCACGGCTAGGCCAGAGACCATCGGTTTCGAAGCGACCGAATGCCATCTTATGAGCGGGCACAAAAAAACCCCTTGATGGCTACCAAGGGGTCTGCAAATTGAGTTTTACGTAAGCGTCTATCGAAACACCCGAACTCCGTAGTCTTTGATCTTGTCGAGCTGAGTTCGAGGAATCCGATTTCCTTTGACGTAGAAGTGAAGGAATGGCGCAAAGCGTTTTTCCCCTTCGTAGTCAGCCTTGGCAGCGGCAATGAGAGGACCGATATCCGAAACTCGATTATACTCTAAAAAGAGATAGTTGAGATTTCGCAACCCTTCTAGCGGGAAGAGATTGAAAATCTTGTTTCCATCCAAGGATAAGGAAGACAACCATTTCAGCGACCCAATGCCTTCAATGCTCTCGATATCATTGACACTCAGATGAAGCGACGCCAATTTCGGCAAGTTGAGAATCGGATAAATATACTTAATCCGGTTGTAGCCTAGGTAGAGGGCCGACATGTTTGTCAGCGTTGACAGAGGTTTGAGATCTGACACCTCATTATTGGAAAGCTCGATATACTGAAGCGCCTTGAGGGTCGAGAGGGTTCCGATATCGCTAATGGCGTTATTGGAAAGATCCAAGGATTGAAGCCGTGGCAGATTAGCGATTGGCGAGATATCTGTGATTTGATTTCCAGCTAGATCCAAGAGCGCCAAGCTTCGACATTTCTCAAGCCCGGTCAGATCTCGAATCCCCTTCCCGCGACCCTTGACCGTCGATATGTTGAGGACATCATCCTCGGTAATTGGCTCGTTGTTGTTGCGTTTGGCATACACCGATTTTCGTACGACGGCCTCAAGATTCTTGTCAGGAAAAATAGGTTCTTTCGGAGCCTCCGCCGCCTCTTGGGCAACCCCCACAAGGCCAGCCGCATTCCACAAGAAGGCCAAACTCAAAACACCGAATAAACTTCGCTTCATAAAGCAATAGAATTGTTTCTTTACACTGGGTTCTACTCATCAAAAAAACCAAACCCCCCTGGGGAAAGCAATCTTTTCCTATAAAAATCGTCGCAACAGATTCGAAACTGGCAGGGAGTGCTTGAAACGCATAGGTTCCACCAAACAACCACGTAAAAAACTATGAGAGTCGCACTCGCCTACGGAACAGGTTCCCTTCCGATAGATCTACCGGACTCACGAACAACAGTCATCAGCCCAACTCACGCTCCTGGCCTCGCGAACGAGCAGGGTGCCGTCGAGAACGCTCTCGTTAACCCCATCGGATCTGAGCCATTGAAGCGGCGGATAAAACCAAGCGACAAAATCTGCATCCTCTTCACTGATATCACCCGAGCCACCCCCAATGAGCGAATCATTCCCTGGCTCTTAGACCATTTAAAAGACCACCCCCGGGAGAATATCACACTCCTCAATCAACTTGGGACTCATCGCCCGAACACCACCGAGGAGCTGAAGCAAATGCTCGGCGATGACGTCGTGAAACACTTTCGAGTGATCAATCACAACTGCGAGGATGCCTCGATCTTAACCCCATTAGGAACGACTCGAAGCGGAATTCCTGCTCTGATCAACAAGCTTGCCGTTGAGGCAGATCTTCGAATCGTCACCGGATTCATCGAACCCCACTTCTTCGCTGGCTTCAGCGGAGGCCCGAAAGGGATCATGCCAGGGGTAGCAGGATTGGAGACGGTAATGAGTAATCACGGGGAATCGAACATCAGCGATCCCCGATCAACCTTTGGCGTGACCCAAGGAAACCCTCTCTGGGAGGAGCTACGAGACATCGCACTGCGGGCCGGACCGAGCTTCTTGCTCAATGTAACTTTAAACGAATCTCGGCAAATCACCGGGGTCTTCGCTGGAGATCTCGTCAAAGCCCACCAAGAAGGATGCGAATTCGTAAGAAAATCGGCAATGCAGCCCGTGGACACCCCCTTTGAAATCGTGATTACAACAAACAGTGGCTACCCCTTGGACCTCAATCTCTATCAAGGTGTCAAGGGCATGAGCGCCGGGGCAAGGATTTTGAAGGACAAAGGACTCCTTATCCTGGCCTGCGAATGCCGCGAGGGCGTTCCTGCGGAGAGCCCCATGGATCGCCTGCTAAAATCAGCGAGCTCACCCGAGGCAATCCTCACGATGCTGGCCACCCCAGGCTTCGTAAAACCCGAACAGTGGCAAGCCCAAATACAAGCCTTGATTCAGCGCAAAGCCGAGGTCCAAGTCTTCAGCTCCATGGAGCCCGAGCTCATCCGAGGCGCGCACTTGACCCCCTGTCAGGATATTAGCAAAACCGTCAATGGTCGTCTGGACACTCTCGGTGAAGGAGCTAGAGTCGCTGTCCTCCCTCAAGGGCCCCTAACGATCCCGTATTTGGTTGAATCTACTTAGGCCTTCGATTTTCAGATTCTTCCAGCCGGGAGAGCCATTGCGACATTCTTGGATGTTCTTGTAATTTTTGCGACATTTGAGTTCGCAGATTTCTTGACATTTCGCGTTTTTGTCGGCATTTAAAGCTACGTCGTTATTCGACACAAACGCGTTTTGGTACATAAATTAGCCACAATCCTCTTAGAGATGACAAATAAGGGCTCCCTTATGTCGGTATTAAGCGGTTTATCGGCGCGTTTTCAAGGAGCACACAACCCCTTACTACTGTTTGGACAACTGGAAATGAAATCAGGTAACCTCCCTGCCCTCAATAGGTTAAGAGGGTATTCACCCCTGATGCAAGCGCGACCACGCCTCAGAGTGGCGGCTAAAGAGAATGTCCTACAGCTCAGAGAGCGCTTCACGCTCAGTCCGACCGGCAGATCCACACGCGCAGTGACGCAATATTAGTCATGGTACCAGGAATAAAGTCGAATTTTGATCTAAACGACGTCTTCGCCTGGCTCGCGCTTTTCAAAGGCCACGTCCGCATGATGGTCTTGATTTTCGCTCTCTGTCTAACGGGAGGCATTTTCTACCTCTCGTTTGGAAAAGCCATTTACTACTCCAAAGCGGAGATCAATCACATGTCCCTCCCCCTTCCACTGGACACGGAAGTTCTCTTTGGAGATAGCAACTGGTTTACCATCGTCCAACGTCTGCAATCGGAGCACATGATCGTTAAAACGATGTTCAAGCTTGGAGTCGCTGACACCTACAAGGGAATCATGGGGAAGCATATCCATCGTTTGAAGATCGGATTCAACAGCAACGGAAATATTGATGTTGAGATCTGGGCGATGAAGCGACGGGTTGTCCGAAAATTCGCTCCGACCCTCGTAGAGACCTTTGTCGAGCATCGCGAAGAAAAGCGAAAAGAGTATCTCGAAGCGATTATTGCCTCCTTCACCGATGAAATGGATGAGATTAAGAATCAACTTGATCAAGTCACCGGTCGAAAGATGTCCTTTTCCGACGAGCAGGCCGTCACTGAAACCCTGATCGAGGTCTCAGAACTTGAGCATGTCCCAAGGGAGATCGTTATGCTCAACCACCAACTAAACAAACTTGAACGTCTCAGAAACGCCGTTAAGTCGGGCGACTATTCACCAGGGGCCATCCTTACCGTTATTTCGAAGTTTGATCATTTGAGCAGTGCGACAGCTCAAACCCCCATGATCCCCAATTCTTCCGACTCCTTAATGGGTGATGGAGGCGCCACTCAGTTTGTGGTCGTCCCCCAAACTTCCACGAGCGAAATGGCTTGGATGGATCTAGAGCGCGAAGAGCAGAGCATTAAAACGCAACTTGCTCGACTCAGCAACACATACGGACCACAACACCGAGTGATGGTTGAGCTCAGCAAGCGACTCGAAAGCATCGAAACACAGCTACAGGACGAGGCCTCGACCGCGGTCCGGCGCCTAGACATCACTTACCGCGACCTGCTGGATCGAAAACGAGACCTTACGAGCAAGATCCCCCAATACGAAGAACTCCGACTCCGGCAAGAGGAACTCACCCAAGAATCCCAGCACCAAAATGCGAGTCACCAATCCTGGTCGCAAATGTATCAAATGCTCTACAAGCGAGTCACAGATATGACCTTCGGTATTGATAACGAACGAGTAGAGTTGACCTATGCAGGCCTTACGGAACTTCGAGATGTCTTACCGGTCTCGCCCAACCGACTCAAGATCATGTTGGGGGCCATCGCGATGGGCTTGGCCTTGGGAGTTGGATTACCGATCTTAATTGAGTTTCTTGATCACACGTTCTCTGACCTTGAACAAGTGGAAAGCAGTTTCGACCTCCCCGGCCTTGGAGTCATTCCTCAATTGGATACCGTAGAAAAATCCGCGCAAATCAACGGCGGGCACCCGAACACAGGTGCCCTAGTTAGCACCAGTCTCAAGGCAGATGAAATGCGCGAGACTTATCTCAATGAAACGGTGAGAATCATCCGTACGAATCTCATTCTTCGAAACGAGATGAATGACGGTTGCAAGATTTTACTCGTTACCAGTTCGATGTCGGGAGAAGGAAAAACCTTCGTCTGTGAGAAACTTGCCAGCTCATTCGCTCAAATGGGTAAGAAAACCCTCCTAATAGATGCCGATCTTCGAAAGGCATCACTCTCTCGAGGGCTTCGCCTTCAGTCTCAAGTCGGACTCATCGATTATCTCAAGGGGCATACCACGCTGGACGAAGCCATGCACACCCTACCGGATACTGGCTTGGATGTTGTCGCGAGTGGAGGACACACGAGAAATGCCAGCGATTTGGTCTCGCGTCCCATCCTTCCCCGGGCCTTGAACGAATTGCGCGAACAATATGACTGGATCATCATGGACACCCCCCCCGTCCTTGGCCTTCCAGAAACCCCCATGTATTTACCTATGGTGGATGGCGTTCTCTTCGTGATTTGGGGCGGACACACCTCGACGAGATATATTCGAACCTCCATCGAATCTCTGAAGAAAAATCGAGCAAATGTCTACGGAATCGTAATGAATCGGCTTGATCTTACGAGCCCAAGCAATTATTACCGCTACTATTACTACAGCCGCGGATACTACGATAATTACAAGAAACCGAAGACTCAGGTTCATTCTGCTCCGACCGGACATTCCTGATTGGAGAGATGATTCCCGATGAGTGGTATCTCTTCAGAGCCACACGCAGGTAGTGCATCTGCTTACCCCGGCGTGTCGGTTATCATTCCTACAAGAAATCGAAAACGCTTTTTAACAAGAGCAATAGATTCAGTTCTCAGCCAGAACTACGCCAAGATAGAAATCATCGTCATTGATGACGCCTCGACGGATGGCACCGAGGAATTGATTCGCAATTACGGAAGTAAGGTAAGGTACTTTTATCAGAAGATAAATCGAGGGCCTTCGGCGGCACGAAACTTCGCGGTTGCCCAATCTTGCTATCCCTTTCTGGCCTTCCTCGATTCGGACGACTACTGGGCTCCTCATCGGCTCAGAACCCTAATGGACGTCTGGAATTCCTTGGAGGACGGCTTCGGCATCGTCGCCAATGACATTTCACTGTTCGATGATAACGATCGGCATTTCGAACCAAAGCGTCTCAACCCCCTATCCGAGGGTGAGATCACTGGCAAACAATTGATTATTAGAAACCGCTTTGCTCCCTCCGCAGCCATCATGTCGAGAGAAGCCTTTGATCACTGCCGTGGCTACGACGATACCCTCATGGCGTCAGAAGATCGAGACCTCTGGATTCGAGCCTCCAAAAACTATCGAATCCACTTCAATAACACGCCCTTAACGTTCATGCGGAAACATCCCGCGAACATCAGTAAAGAAGCGGACCGAATGCAAAAAAGCATCCTCTCGATGCTTTGGAAATCCTATCGAGGACAGATTGTTCCGCGCTATCGGATCGGCGTTTGGTTGAAAGCTCTTTCATTCGGGCTCTTCGTTATTGCCTGCCTTAACAATTACGAAAGACGACCACTTCGAGCCTGGAGTTTCCTAACAATCTCGTGCATCGTATGGCCGATCCACGGAGAAACGAGGACAGAGCTCAACGAACCGGCACTATTTCGCTTAAGAATGTACTATCATTTTTTCAAGATCTCACTGCAAGGGGAACCAAGTTAGCGCACACAGTTCAGCACACTAACCCAGAAGTATGAAACGGCCATGATTCGAATTCTCCATGTTGTTTTCTCCTTGGCACCAGGAGGTATGGAAAATGGCATCGTTAATATCAGTAACGAGCTGGATCCGAAAGAATTCGAGATCCACGTCGCCTGCCTTGATGACTCCGGGGAATTCGCCTCCCGATTCCCCAAGCAAGAGAACATCCATTGTCTCCAACGCTCCTCGGGATTTTCGCTAGCAACGGTATCAAAGCTGTATCGACTTATTTCAAAAATCAAACCAGACATCGTCCATTCTCACAATCTAGGCCCTCTAATTTATGGTGCATTAGCGACCGGTTTCGGTCTCCGAGTGCCGCTACTTCACGGAGAGCACGGGCAGTTTTCGGACGAAGAGTGCAGCCCCACTCGCCTCCGACAACGGCGCTGGCTTTATCGCTGTTGTCGCGAAGTGCATACCGTTTCACACGGATTGCGAGATCACATCGTGTCGCTTAAACTCGGCAACATGCCGATCACCGCCCTGGTCAATGGGGTTGATCTTGAACGATTCCAAATAGAGGACCGGCCGGACATTCGAGAACGTCATAACATTCCAGCTGAAGCAACTGTCATCGGGATGGTCGCTCGCCTCCGCCCCACAAAGCGGCACGCGCTCTTGGTCAAGGCCTTCGCGTGCCTCCCCCCGCAAGATCCGCCCGTCCATCTCGTGCTGGTCGGAGATGGACCGGCAATGCCCGAGGTCAAGAAGGAGATTGAAAAGAGCGGGTGTGCAGAAAGAATTCATCTCGCTGGATTTCAGAAAGATCCAGTCCCCTACTACCACATCATCGATCTCCTAGTGATCCCTTCAAATCGTGAGGGACTATCCAATGCAGTTCTCGAATCACTCGCCTGTGGCGTCCCCGTCCTTTGCCACACAGCCTGCGGAAACGATGAAGTGATCACCAATGGCAAAGATGGTTGGATTGTCCCGCTGGATACGATCGAACAAATTCAACAGCAAATGGCGTCCGCCCTAAGCCAGAAACATCGCCTTCTAGAGATGGGGCTCTTTGGGCGAGAGAAGGTCAAGAACCGGTTTCCAATCACGAAGATGCTCGATTCATACAAGCAGATCTATCGGCGCATGGGCACAACAGCCAAATAGTCAAGAACCAGCCAGCAGCAGCTTGATTCAAAGTCAAGGATTCGTCAGACTGCCCAGAATCCGACGGCCTCAATGGACTACACCGCAGTCATAGCCTTCCTAGTCATTTACTACATTCGCCCCCACGAATGGGTCGTTGGGGTGGCGCTACTCCGCCCCGTCACGCTGACGGTAGGCTTGGGACTCTTCGGGCTCGTCACTCGGGAAGCAGGCCTCAAATTCAAAGACTTACTCAAGACTCCGCATGATTGGCTCATGCTCCTTCATTTCCTTTGGATCGCCTACGCTTCCCCTCCCTTCATGTCAGCCGTCGGGGCGATGTACAGCCTTTTTGTCTTCTACATCATGATCGTCCAGTCCTTGACGGATTTTGAACGCATACGGGAGTTTCTCAGCTGGTGGGCCGGGGCGATCTTTGCGATTGCAGCGCTGGCCGTCGCCAGTGAGTTTGGGTTCGATCCGATGGGCGGCAACTATCTCGTCCACAACACCCGACTCGAGGGAAGGCTCATCTTGAACACGTCGCTCTTCGACAATCCAAATGCTCTGGGACACAGCGTGGTTCCCCTCTTAGGAATGCTCTACCTCCTGCTGGTTTGGAAAAAAGGGGCAATATCATTCAAGGGCTCCCTCGTGACCTCATCGATTCCGCTGTATTGCATCTACCTGACTCAATCGAAAGGGTCATACATTTCCGCCTTTGTCACGCTCATCACCACGATCAACTTTCGCCGTCCAAAGATCGTGCAGGTTCTCATTGTCGTTGGGGCCATGACCTTTGGCGTTGCCGGCATGAAAATGCTCCCCAGAATGAGCGACCTGGGGCGAGGCCCAGAAAATCGAGAGGAAGGCATCCAAGGCAGAGTCCTTGCCTGGCAGTTTTCTCTCAACTGTCTCGAGAACGGCAACCTTCTCGGCTACAAGCAATTCATCGGTCACTTCTACAATATGTACGGCTACGCCAAGGCATCACACAGCTCGTATGTTCAAGTGGGTGGAGAACTCGGCTATCCAGGGCTGTGCCTCTTCGTTAGCTCTCTGTTTCTCTGCTTGAAGACCTTACTCCGCGCTCAAACTCGCTCGATCGAAGAGGAGCGAGTTCGGCGCGTCCTTTTTGTCCTCCTCTTCTCCTATGTCACCTCAGGTTGGATGGTGGATTTTGCCTATCGAGCTACGTTCTTCATGATTGTAGGGGCCGTAGCGGCGTTCCATCGACTCTACCTCGTGCCTCCCTCGAGTCGCCCAAAGACCGCTCCTCCCCCTGAAGAGAACTCACCAGAGGAGGTCGTTCATGTTGATTTCGGCGGTGAAGTCGCGGAGGAAGATCCAACAGACCCTGAACTTGAGGATGCCAATTTCAAACCCATTTGGAACAAGTTCCGGCTCATCGATATTCCGACCTTTATCCTGCTCACCTACTTGACCAAACGATTTTGGGAGTATGCTATGACCAAGATCTAGAATGTTTGCCGCGATGTCTCTCACCCTAGAAATCATTTTTTGGAGCAGCGCTGGATTAATCGGCTATGGATATGTCTTTTACGCATTGATACTCGCCGGGCTTCGCCGAGTCTTCCCGCCAGCGCCTCCCTCATTCACAAACGAGCTCCCGAGTATTTCGGTGCTCATAGCCGCCTACAATGAAGAGCAAGCCATCAAGGATCGGATCGCGAACTGCCTCACACTTGACTACCCAAAGGACAAGTTGGAGATCATCATCGCCTCTGACGGATCGAACGATCGAACGAACGAGATAGCGGCCACCTTTGATCGCGACCCCGTGCGGCTCATCTGCTTGAAGCAGCGCCAAGGTAAGGTGAACGCGATCAACACCGCCTCTCCAAAGGTAAAAAACGAGATTCTGATCTTCTCCGACGCCACGTCCCATTTCGAACCCGATCTGGCTCGTAAACTCGTCAGACACTTTGGAGACACCCAAGTCGGCTGCGTTTGTGGCAACGTGGTCTTCACAAATGCCGCAGGGAGCAAGACAGGAGAACTTGAAGGAGCCTATTGGAAGCTGGAAACCTACCTTCGACAGCGGGAGGGCGAGCGGGGGAGCACCCTCGGTGCGACTGGGGCTGCATTCGCAATGAGGCGAGAGCTTTGGCGGCCTTGCCCTCCGAACGCGCTGGTCGAAGATCTTGTGATGCCAATGAAGGTCTTACAGTCCGGTTACCAAGTAAATTTCGAACCCGAAGCAATCGCCACCGAGACAGCAGCGGAGAAGATCGATGAAGAATTTGAACGCCGTCGCCGGATTGGGGCCGGAGCGCTTCAATCTCTCATTCTCCTTCTCCCGATGCTGAATCCCCTCCGAGGCTTTCCCGCGATCGCCTTCTTCTCGCATAAGGTAATCCGGTGGCTTACGCCGATGCTCATGATCCTTTGCCTTCTCACCCATCTTATCCTTGCGATCAACTCCGGACTTTACTTAAGCCTCTTGGTGCCACATCTCGGTTTCTACTTGGCTGCGCTCATCGGATTGCTCGTCGGCCGCAAGAATCGAGTCTACCGAGTCCTGTCGCTCCCCTACTATTTCGTGTCGATGAATACGGCGCTCCTCTGTGGCTATTTCAAATACCTACGAGGCACACAAAAAGTCACCTGGAATCGAGTCAATCGCTAAGTCATGTGGAGAGGTTCAGAAATCTGGTTACAACCGTATTTGCGTCATCCAAAGAGGACGCAGTTCGCAACACCGACGGATGTTATGATTGCCGTATGCGATCATTTCGAACCCCTGCACCATGCCGACAAGGCAACAGCGATTAAGCGAATTCATGAATGGCAAACGACATTCCCAGAGATCTGTAAGCAATATAAAGATCACGACGATCATCCACCGAAACATACCTTCTTCTATCCTATCGAACAGTATGACAGCGATCTCGTCGAAGAAATCGCTGTGATCTGTCGCCGAACCGGCAGCGAAGTTGATATTCACCTCCATCACGACGATGACACAGAAGAAACCTTGCGCCATTCCCTTGAGCAGGGAATCAAGGATTTTTCAGGTCACAGCCTTTTGAGCTCAACGCAAGACGGGGATCTGGGCTACGGATTTATCCACGGAAACTGGGCTCTCGACAATTCTGATCCGAGTGGACGCCACTGCGGTGTTCAGCGCGAACTACAAGTCCTAAAGGAAACCGGCTGCTACGCTGACTTTACAATGCCTTCGGCACCGCACCCCACACAGACGCATACCGTCAACAAACTCTACTACGGCGTCGAAACTGAAAGTGCAAAATCACACAACTATGGCTATCGTGTTTCGGCTCCGAAATCGGAAATAAAGTCTAACGACGTCGACTCAACCGCAAAACTACGTTCACGACTCGACCATCTCCTTCTGGTCCAAGGCCCATTAGGGTTGAATTGGCAGAGAAGAAAATGGGGCATTCTTCCGCGCTTGGAAAATGCTGATTTGACTGGATCCAACCCGCCTAGCCCAGACCGCCTTTCAATTTGGCTTCGCAACGCAATCCACGTCCAACACCGCCCCGATTGGATATTCATCAAGCTCCATTGCCATGGCGCCATCAGTCCAAATCGCGATATGCTCCTGGGAGAGCCGATGCGAAAGTTTCACCAGCACCTCGCCTCTCGGATGGGCCAAGACACTCCGTTCCGTCTCCACTACGTTTCCGCTAGAGAAATGGTGAATATTATCCACGCCGCCGAAGATGGTCACTCGGGCAACCCGAATGAATATCGAAACTATCGCTTGGATAGCTGCATTTCCTTCGAAGCGAACAGCCTTCCAGCCAGCCCTTGAAAACACTCTTCGTTTCGAATCTCTTTCCAGATAAAAGCCAACCCATCTGGGGATTGGACAACGCCGTTATCCTACGACACCTCAACGAACGTCAGGAGCTTAGAGTTCTGGCGACTCGATTCGACCCGTTCATAGTTCGCTCGAAGAATCATCTCACGGCTCGAACAGAAGATCTCGCACTCAAGCCCGAATACCTTGGGATTCCCTTCCTGCCAAAAATCGGAACCCGAATTCGCACGCAACTCTACCTCTCCCATCTCCTCCCGAAGCTACGAAGCATTCATCGGGAGTTCCCCTTCGAACGACTCCTGTGTGCTTGGCTATTTCCAGATGGATGTGCGATTGGCAAGGCAGCAGTCAAATTCAAGGTTCCCTTCGCACTCATTGCCCAAGGTTCAGACGTCCATCAATACCTCAAGGACAGCTTTCGAAAAAAGCAAATCGTTGAGACGGCCAATCGTTCCCTTGGCGTCATCACTCGCAGTGCCGACCTAGGGCACCGCCTACAAGCTGCAGGAGTCGACACTGACAAGACCTTCACCGTTTACAACGGCATCGATCATGCTCTTTTCTGTCTCGGCGACAAAGAACAAGCCAGAACCAAACTCGCCCTTCCTCTAGACGAACGGATTTTGCTCTTCGTCGGCAACCTACTACCGATCAAGCGCCCCCGCCTAATCATCGAAGCCTTCGCCAAGATCAAAGGGGAGCAGCAAGCAACATCGCGCAGGCTCGTCATGATCGGCGGCGGTCCTTTGCGAGCCGAGTTAGAACAATTGGTTGCCTCGTTGAATCTTAAGGATCAAGTCCAATTTCAGGGACAACAATCTCCAGAGACCATTGCTACGTATATGCAAGCAGCCGATTTGTTGACACTCGCCAGTGTGAATGAAGGGGTTCCTAATGTCATCCTTGAGGCATTGGCGTCAGGACTGCCGGTTGTGGCACCAAAGGTTGGCGGCATTCATGAGATCATCAAACAGTCTCACCTTGGCACCCTGTCTCAAATTGACTCGGCAACACAACTCGCAAGCGCCTGGACAATGCAATTGGCCAAGGAAGCCGACCGAGTGAAGATTTCCGACTACGCCAAGCAGTTCACCTGGAAAAAGGCGGCAAACCAATACGATCAAATCCTCTCTAGAGTCCCTTGAAAACAAGGCAGGGAAGCCCGCATCGCACTAGTACCCGGAGATCCGAAGGCCGGTGAGCACTCTCAAATCTTCGTAAACCGTCTTCATCGCATCAGCATTCTTAGCATCGAGGTACCTTGGATTCGGGCGACACATGAACGGTAAGACATCCGTCGTCCACTCCTGCCCCTTCGAGAGGCTTTGACGCTTTAAACTCTCATTCAGTACAGCGGCCGAGTGGATACAACTGATATTCTCCGTGGCCCACTTTCTCGCCGAGAATAACGCCGACCGAGCAACAAACGACTGCAGCTCCTCGGCCAGTCGAGATTCCTCCATCAGAACCCCCGTTTCCTCATTGACGAAGGCAGACGAACCAATATGCGCCCCTTTCAACAGGCCGACCGGACAATCCGCAAACATCGATTCGGCAACGACAACACACGAGCCCTCACGCCGAGAAAAGACGAGACTCGTTTTGCTGCGACACTGGAGCGCCGTCACTTCCTCGATTCCCAAACGCTCTCGGATTTCTAGCCGATCAAGAACCCCAAACGATTCAGCTTCGGCTTCGATATCAGCCATAGTTCGCCCCGAATCTGGCTGGCCAACCAAAACAATCTTGTAATCATCGGGCATGCGTTTCAACGCCTTAAAGAGCACCCAATGCCGCTTGAACGTCGCCCAGTTAGCAACCATTAGAATATCAATATCTCGCTCAGCGTGGGGCAAGGGCTGATAGAACTCCGAGTGAATCCAATGACTAATGAGCAACGGCAGCGGCGTCACACTCGTCGGGAGATGCGCATACCACTTCGCCTCCTGAAAGTTCGACTGCATGACAAAAACATCGGCATCGGGGATTCCAGCCATACTCCAAATTGAGGGAAATGGGGGTGGCGACCATGAAGGCGCACAGATAATTGCATACCGCTCAAAGAGCGCCCTTCTGCGAGCCAACGTTAGCAACGGCAACCAATTGTACTCGAACGAAATCATGAGAACCCCTTTCTCCTTGGGGCCCACGTAGGGCTTAAGTAACAACCCTTTACTTATCTCGAACTCATCCCGCTCGTCCCGATCCCGTTTCCAATCGATACGCTTATCGCGCCAGACACGAATCGCTTGAGAGTCGACAACATACGGGGCCAAACGACGAGTGACTCTTGAGGCCGCCCCGAGCGGAGCAAGCATGCGATAGGCCTTGGCATAACAGCTAAGACGCCTCGCTTCATTCTTGGTCACCAGCCCACGAAGCTCATGAGCCCAGCCACCGCATCGATGGAGCAATGAGGCATATCGAACCCGATCCTTAACCTCCACGAGGATCCGCCTAAGCAGTTTCATTCCGGGCAGCGCTAGAGGTTCAACCAACGCGACACATCGATCACGGTAGATTTAGCGGAAGCAGGTAAGTTCTGATAGCGACGGTCACTATGCATGAGGATCGTGAGATCAGCAGCTTCACATATCGAATTGAGATCATTCGAGAAGGTGACGCCATCGAGAGCGAGCAATCGATCTAGCTCCCTTTTATTCACGCCCATCACCTGTTCTGGCTGCACCAAAAAGTCGTGAATCCAAATCTGCTTCACTGACCGCTCAGCCAATGCTTGGATAATACTGAGCGAAGGGCTCTCGCGCACATCATCGGTGTCCCGTTTGAAAGCTATTCCGAGCACAACAATCTTCTCGGGAGCATGGTTCATGACCTGCTCAACAATAAAATCGACATGCTCACGGTTGCTGGTTTCGCAATTCCCGATCAAGGGGAGTTCCAACTCAGCAGAACGTGCGAGCGCCGCAAAAGCCCGGGTATCTTTGGGCAAACAGGAGCCACCGTACGGTGCTCCAGGCAATAAGTATTTCGCCGAGATATTCAAATCCGTATCTTTGGTCAGCAAGCGCATCACCTCGGTTCCATCGCCACCAAGACGAGCCACTAGGCGCCCGACCTCGTTAGCAAAACTTACCTTCACTGCGTGAAATGCGTTGCAACCGAACTTGAGTGCCTCAGCGACCACCGAGTCCACGATCTCGTAGTCCAAGCCTAGGGCAGTAAGCATTAAGGGTAAGTTTCGGGGCGGTGGCGAATCGGCAAGCGCTCCAATCACTGTTTGAGGGGGCTGAAAGAAATCTTTCATCGCACTCCCTTCTCTCAGGAATTCAGGATAGAACACCACTGCAACCTGCTGAAAAAGTCGCTCGAACTCACGAGCTAGTGTGCTAAGCGTCCCAGGGGGCACAGTACTTCTTATCACAACTTCACAGGCAAACGAATCGCCACACTCAGTCGCGATCGCTTGCAGGCTTTTTAGCACATTCCGAACTGCCGTGAGATCCGTCTGTCCGTCGCCCTGGTTGGGAGTGCCGACACATATGAGAACGATATCTGGAATAGTCTCACGATCCACCCCGCGTGCCACCACTAAGCCACCGTCACTGAGACCTCGAACGATTGCCTCACGGACACCTGGCTCGCTCAAGGGACAATTGCCCTGCCTGAGTGAGCGAAATTTTTCCTCAGAAACCTCATAGCCGATCACTTCAAAACTTCGCTGCAACAAACATGCAGACGTCGTTAGCCCGACATAGCCAAGTCCAAATACACCAATTTTCATTCTACAGATTCACTCGCCACCGAGGCCTCTTCCCTTCGCCTTCGAGTCGTAAAATAACAAAACTTCTCGAATTCCTGAGCCACAACTTCCCAACTATAGAGCGCACGCACATGCGCTGCAGCTGCTTGCCCGACTCGTTCTGCCCGATCTTGATCTCGGAACAGATCAAGGATCGCATCAGCAAAGCCCCTTGAGTCATCGGCGAGCAGGATATTTTCTCCATGAGTTACGTCGAGCCCTTCAGCGCCGATCGACGTCGAAATGACCGGAACGCCCATGGACATTGCCTCAAAAATCTTGATTCGGGTGCCGCCGCCCACTCGCAACGGCACCACCACCGCTGCCGCCTCAGCTACATGGGGACGAACATCCGCAACCGTTCCCGTCACTTTGATCGAGACATCCGCCTCAGCCAATCGACGGACACTAGCGGTCGGCCGACGCCCAACAATGACAAACTCCACATCAGAACGCTCTCGGCGAACGAGCGGCCAGATCTCTTGCACGAAATACTCAACCGAGTCGATATTCGGAAGCCAATCCATGGAGCCCAAGAATACAATCTGATTCGTGACCTTCTTTCGATTATCCGCCCGAAAATAATCAACATCCACGCCTGTGGGAACCTCTCCAAGCACGTTGCTTAGTTGGTATTCCTCCTCCATCTGATCGCAATCCACTTTCGAGACGCCCACCACACTATCCATCTGAGCCGCACTGGCGGCCTCATAGGTTTGCATCCGACGCCATTGATCCAGCAGGTAGCGTCGTTTCAGCCCATTCCCTGATTGCTCTGCCATGCGCTTCCAAATTTGCGCTTCGACATTGTGCTGAAAAAGCAAGGCGGGGGTTTTCAAATCGCCCTGCGGATTCGAGAACAGATTAACGGCCGGAGTTAAGAAATCGCAGATAATGACGTCCACCTCCGCGGCTCGATCGATTTTTTCAATCGCATCTGCCATGGCTTGAGATCGATACTTATCAATGACGTAGGGCAGGCGGGAGAAACAGAAATTCTTGAAGAGGTCCCAATAGAACAAGCCCGATTGCTTCGACACCTCATTCCAATCGAACCACTGCTGATGGCTCGAATACTCGTTTGCAGCCGTCAACACGGGATCCGACAACCCCATCCCAGGCTCCTTTAGAGCAAAATACGTGACATCATGCCGGCGATTTAGCTCCCGCAACAGGTGATAAGTGCGAAGCTTGCCGCCGGTATCTAAAGGGTGTAACGGGCCTGTTTTGAGCCACAAAATCCTCAGGGAATCTGACATGAATCCTTCACCCAGCAGCACGACACGATCGCCAACTGCCAGACCACGAATTCCTAACACAGACAAGGCCAGACGTCGAGACAATGCCTCAACTAGGCTCGAATCCCACTCAATCCACAACACCAAGAACGACAAGGAACGATGAGCAACAAACTAACTTAGAAAGAAGGATTACAGAATGAAGAACATTGCCCTTGCAAAATATGACGTTGTTTTAAAGATGGGCAGGCCAACACACGAGGCCAATGCCTCGAAGCGCAAACATGGATGCTCCAGACTTAGGCCCGATCGATGAATACATTCCAATTCCGGAAGAGTTTTGGTCTTTCGCGGACGATGGCCCATTCCAGAAATGTACCGTCTGCAACATCCCCCTTCTAGAAGAAGGAAAGCTTTACCTCATTGAAAAGGCGTTCAAGAATTCGGAGGTGGTTTTCGAATATGCGATGTGTATCGACTGCCACCAGAACCTCAGGCAAGACCTCTCAGCCCAAAGTCTTCGCCTAATTGACCACTACTTTGACGAGCACGTCGATCTGGTTAAGCGTCGGCAGCGCTTAATGGAGTCCTATGACGAGGACATTTCGCCATGGCTCTCCGAATGCCTCGTCACTGGAAAAGCCCTAGACCAATGCAACGAATATCAGATCATGACGCTGTGCGACGGTGACGATATGTTGTTCACCTATATTCCTTGCCTGTTGAGTGGAGAAGCAATGGAGTCGATCCAGAGCCTCCTCTCGAAAAAAACCAAAGAACGACTAGACGGTTTTGTCGACGACTTCTTAGGCCTTCCGCCAGAGGCTAAGATTCGCACCCCATACATTGGGTAAGCCCCTCCGGCGGAGAAATCAACCATGCCTTCAAGCGATACCAATCAGCCAATCGTCATTGCCACGCGAGGATCTGCGCTCGCGCTCACCCAATCGCGATACGTACAAGCAAGACTACAGAGCTTGCTCCCTGACGTTCCGTTTCAAATCGAAATCTTTAAGACCAAAGGAGATCAACTTCAAAGCAGAGCCCCCGAGGACATCCCTGCCAATCTCCCGAAAGGCCTATTCACCAAGGAACTCGAGACGGCCTTGCTCGAGAAACGCGCCGACTTGGCAGTCCATAGCCTCAAGGACTTGCCGACTGAATTACCCGAAGGACTAGAAATCGCAGCCGTCTCCCCTCGAGAAGATGTCAGAGAGGTTCTCCTTTTGAAACAACCTCTGGATTCCGGAGAGGATGAAGGCAACCCCTTGGCGCATCTCCCCGACGGGGCAAAAATCGGAACGGGAAGCCCACGCAGACAGGCCTTTCTAACCCACGCCAACGACCGACTTCAATGCGTCCCTATCCGCGGGAACGTGCCAACGCGCATTCAGAAACTAGCCGATTCACCGGACCTCGATGGTATCATCCTAGCAGCTGCAGGTCTCAAGAGATTGGGCTACAAGCTTCCCCCTACGGGACCGATCACTGGAAATGATGCGCCCGAGTCAATCTTTGCTTCCATCTTGCCGATCAAAACAATCATCCCATGCGTGGGACAAGGAGCCATCGGACTCGAAACTCGCAGCAAGGACCCGAGAATCGAGCAAATCTGTCACGCATTCAATGATCCCTCAACGCATACTTGTATCGTAACTGAGCGCACCTTCCTCGCCGCCATGGGCGGCGGTTGTCAATCGCCAGTTGCCGCCTATGCATCACTAGACAAGGATCAACTTCACTTAATCGCCGCTAATGTCGGAGGAAGCCAGTTCAAGATGCGCGATGATCGCACAAGCGCGAGCACTGGCCCGGAACTGGCAAGCCGTTTCGCTGAAGAATTGAGGTAACGAGATCCGTTACGTTTCGTCAAAACGCACCATCTCGTATTTGAAACTTGGTGGGACGCCCGAGCGTTCTGCCCCCATGCCTCATCCACCTGGCCGTCCAGCGGATGACTGTATCGATAGGTATCTCAGGCTCACCCAAGCGATCTGTGAGTAGGCTCGCATCGCTCAGAAGCGCCGTTGATGATGGCTCTCCTTGAAACTTGGGAGTCATCTCAAGCTCCGCACCAAGCCGTTCAGCAAGATCACGAATGGCATAAGATTCCGGACTTGTCAGATTAAAACTGACCGCCGGGCTAGCAGCCAGCGACAAGGACCGCAGGATGCGATCATTGGCATCCCCTTGCCAGATACAATTCGCCCGAGACATCGCCAGATCAATCGGCTGTCCCTTAAGAATAGATTGGCACAGATCCACAAGAATCCCGTAGCGAAGGTCGAGTGCGTAGTTGAGCCGTAGTAACGCACAAGGATTCCCTAAAGTTCTGGAAAAATGCCCAAAAACCCTCTCTCGAGCGACGGCGGCATTGGCGTATTCACCGATTGGAGTGAGCGGATCTTGCTCGAGTGAACCCATCGAATCAGCCGGCACCATCGGATAGACGTTTCCGGTTGAAAGCGCAACCATAGGGATCCGTGAATAGCGATGAGCGACCCCTGCGGGAGCGATCGTATTTGTCGCCCAAGTCAGCTCAGGATTCGAGCCCGTTCCAAACTTTAGGCCGACCAAATAAACGACATGAGAAGCCTCCGGGAGGGCATCCAAATCCTTCGGGTCCAAGGCGTCAAAACGCTGGGTCCGGATTCCTCGCTGATTGAGCCATTCACGTTCTGATTCATTCGAAAAACGACTCAGCGCGATCACCTCCAAATCTCGACCTGCGGCTTCGGCCGCTCGCTTGGCAAGCACACAGAGAGAAGGTCCCATTTTCCCACCGGCACCGACAATCACCAGCGGGCCCTCAATACCAGAAATGAAATGAACAAGCGGCTCCCGCGGCGACGTCATTACGTCAAGGAGCTCACTTTCATCACGAATCTCGCTGGGCAATACCATTTTGCTTTTCATCGCTTCCGTCACCACCCTATCGTCTTCCATTATCTGAGCGATACTAATCGTAGGTGATTTTATGCGATCAGCCTTCTAGACAGCAGCCAATACCGCGTTCAGAGAAAAAAGGTGGACTCCAAACTAAACCCTCTCAGCAAGCTTCGAGTAGAGGTTTCACAAACATGGCGTCTCGCCCTTCCCATGATATTGGGACAGGTCGGGCAGATGTCAATGGGAGTGGTCGACACCATCATTGCCGGAAGAATCAACACCGACGCCCTCGCAGGCCTGGGGCTCGGATCAATCATCCTCTGGCACGCGATGATGGTGCTTTTAGGGGTCCTCATCGCCCTGGACACGTTTTTCTCTCAATCCGTCGGCGCCAAAGATAACAAAGCGCTCCGACACTGGCTCAGCCAAGCGTTGTGGCTAGCCGCTGGACTATCCCTACTCTGCATGATCGGACTCTGGGGTGCCAACTTCAGCTATCGCGCCTTTGCCCCTTCAAGTGAAGCCAACCGGCAGTTTTCGGTCTATCTCCTTAACGCGATCTGGTCCATTCCGGGGATCTTTGTTTTCTTCGTTCTCCAACGCTATTGGCAGGCACAAAACCGCGTCATGTTCCTCGCGGCTGTAACGATCGGTGCCAACGGACTCAATCTCGCGGTGAATCTAGCTTTAGGACTCGGCTGGTGGGGTTTCCCGCAATGGGGTACGGCAGGTATTGCGGCAGCAACTGTGATCAGCCGCTGGTCGATGGTAGTGATCGCAATACTCTACACAGCCAGCCAATTCCAACGGAACATCTGGTCTTGGACCGGCCCCTCGATTCAGGCCCAGCGGACTCTCCTAAGGTTAGGATGGCCCGCAGGGGGACAGGCTCTTTCCGAGATTGGTGTTTTCGCAATCGCGAGTTTGATCGCAGGTTTTATGGGGGCCGTCCAACTCGCTAGCCACCATATTTGCCTCACGGTTGCCGCCTTCACCTATATGTTCTCGAGCGGGGTCGCGTCCGCTGCAGCCGTCCGGGTTGGTCAATCGATCGGAGCGGACAATGAGAGCGAAGCGCGCCGTGCTGGCGCCGTTGCTCTCTGCCTCTCGGGCGTCATCATGGCTTGTTTCTCCTCAGGATACCTTTGGTTCCCCCAAGAGATTGCATCCATCTTTACCAGCGATTCTGCCGTCATCGCACTGACTACCAAACTATTTCTCGTAGTGGCAATCTTCCAGATTGCAGATGGCCTTCAAGTCACCGCGACAGGAGCTCTTCGAGGATGGGGGAATACTCGAGCGCCGATGAAAGCCAATGCCATCGGTCATTTTCTCGTTGGATTTCCGATCAGCCTCATTTGTGCATTCCTCCTCAACTGGGGGGTTCTCGGGCTGTGGGTGGGCTTGGCTGCGGGACTAATCTGCGTAGCCCTTCTCGTCGTCCGAATCTGGTTTAAATCGCCGGCCGGCACCAACGTCACGCAGAACTAATCTGAACTTATCAGGCTTTCACGTCTCAAGCGGGTGTCAAATCCTTGACCAAGGACGAAAAATCCCGCTCAATATCCAACCAGAACCACCTGAAGTATATGAAGTCATTTGCGAACCTTCTGAGATATTGTCTCATAGTCCTACTGGTCCAATCCGTGATCGCTGACGAGAGCACTGCCATTTCAAAGGTAGAAGAATTCGGCGGCCAAGTATTGGGAATAGCACAGAATACCGAGGGCGTCCGTGTTCTGATCCCTCCGAAAACCTTCGAAGGCCGCGTCCTAACGGACGCAGACCTCGCCGTTCTCAAAGAGATTAACCAAATTGTTGAACTCGACCTTAAGAATGCCGGGATCAGTGACGCCGGTCTCGCCCATTTGGCATCGCTCTCAAGCCTAGAACGCCTCCATCTCGAAAAAACGAAGATCACCGACGCTGGACTGGCTCATCTGAAGGGCCTGAGCAAACTCAAGTATCTCAATCTTTACGGCACTGGCGTGAGCGACAGTGGCCTCGAGGCACTCAAATCCTTCAAGTCACTCGAAAACCTCTACCTCTGGCAAACCAAAGTCACCTTTGACGCCGCCAAGGCGTTTCATCAGGCACAGACGGCCGCTGGCAATGACAAACTTGAAATCAATCTTGGGTGGGACAAAGAGATTCTCAGCAAAGCCCGCTTAGCGTCCCTAAAGGAGCAGAGACAGAAACTCGAATCGGAAGCCAATGAGTCCGAAGCATCGAGTGAAGTCGCCGTGGTTGAGGATCCCGATTTTAAGACGCACATCTTACCTATCCTGCAAAACAGCTGTGTGAAATGCCACGGCGAGGAGAAGCAGAAAGATGATCTTCGACTTGATACCTTTGCTCATACTCTCAAAGGAAGCGAGCACGGCGCTGTTGTCGTTGCAGAAGACTTGATCGGAAGCAGTCTTTTCCAACGAATCACCCTCCCTGCGGATGACGATGACATCATGCCGCCTAAAGGTGGTCCATTGGCAAAGAACGAAATCGCCCTCATCAAGAATTGGATCGCCAACGGGGCGAAGGCGGAAGCAGAGATCAAAGCGCCAGCGCCTAAGATTGCAGAGAAGAAGGCCTCTGGGAGTAGCGTTTTCGTCGAATACGTCCTCCCAATTCTCACGGAATCCTGCACCGATTGTCACGGACCGGATAAGCAAAAAGCAGGACTACGACTCGATACCATCGCAGCGGTGGCAAAAGGCAGCAAAGAAGGCGCCGTTGTCAAAGCGGGTAGTCCCGATGAGAGTTCCCTTTATCAGCGCATCGTTCTCCCTGCCGATCATGATGATATCATGCCTCCAAAGGGTGATCCCTTGACCAAGGCACAAACGGATCTCATCAAGCTTTGGATCGTTAGCGGCGCAAACTAGGCCCGCTACAACTCCTTTCGAGCCCTGATTCGCGCCCGCGAATCAGGGCTTTTCTTTGCTCCAATTCACATCTCGTTTCAGCTCTAGCCCAACGAAAAGCGCGATTCCATTGGCAATCATGGGACAAAAAACGGGCCTCGATAACGGAGCCGAAGCACTCTGTCCAGGCACACAGCAGAAACTATGTCAAATCAGTTGACTTACTGAGGGGGTTTGCTACTTTCTCGGCTCCTTTTTATTGGGTTTACGGATGAAAACACACTTGCCGAAAGTTGATATACAACGACGTGCCTGGCACGTTATCGATGCGGAAGACGTGGTGCTAGGGCGCCTCGCTGCAAAAGTTGCCGATGTTCTACGTGGTAAGAATAAGCCGACTTTCACACCGCATTTGGATGCGGGTGATTTCGTTGTGGTTATCAATGCCGAAAAGGTCAAACTTACCGGCAATAAAGACGTCCAAAAGACCTATATGTCCTACTCCGGTTGGCGTAGTGGTGACAAATATCGCTCTGTTAAAGATGTTCGAGCCAATCACCCGGATCGAATTATCACTCACGCTGTGAAGGGAATGATCCCAAAGAACCGCCTAGGCAAGCGTTTGCTTACCAAGCTTAAAGTCTATGCCGGGCCGTCTCATCCTCATTCCGCTCAAAACCCAACGACGCTAAGCGCTGGAGCTTAACCCCTTCTACTACTATCTATGTCAGATTCCGCTGAGCATATCGCAACAGGCCGACGAAAAACTTCGGTTGCTCGAGTCCGAGTGACTCCAGGTGTTGGAAAAATCACGATCAACGGTCGGACCTTTGAGAATTACTTCCCACTTGATCTGCACCAAAAAACGATCACTCGTCCTTTGTCACTCACTGACACGGCGAAGCAGTTCGATATCCGAGTAAATGTGCGGGGCGGTGGTCAAACAGGTCAAGCTGAAGCGACTCGTCACGGAATTTCACGGGCTTTGCTTAAGGTAGACATCAATTTGCGCCCTCTCCTGAAGGCTGAGGGCATGTTGACCCGCGATCCTCGTATGAAGGAACGTAAGAAATACGGTCAGCCCGGTGCTCGACGCCGCTTCCAGTACAGCAAGCGTTAAGAACGAGACCTCAATTCTACAAAAAGCCCGCCAATTTATTGGCGGGCTTTTTTTGTGCCCCGAAGCCGAGACGGACGATGAATCTAGCAAACGAACGGGCCTTGTCAGGGCCTAAGGGATAAGACGAGCGGAGAGAGATGGCTTGTTGGACCAGATTCCGTGTCTTGGACTACGAGAGCCCAGCGGTCGCTTTGCCCATGACTACTAGGATTCGAGAAGAATTGCGACTGAGTCAGGCAGAGACTCCCCTCCCGCAAATTCGACGCAACAGCCCATTCACATGCCCCCCCATGGAACCTCGAGCATCCATCCGTCCGTCGAAACAACCGGGTCAACTTGAGACCAGGGCCGTTTTACAGCTACTTACCAGCCGTCCATCCCCCATCAATAAGAAAGTCGGTCCCAGTGACGAAGGCAGATTCATCCGAGGCCAAATAGAGAGCCGCATGAGCAATTTCAACCGGCTTAGCCATTCGTCCAAGTGCCTGAGTCGACGCCATCTCTTTGTAGGCAGCCTCAGGGTCCGGATACTCCTTCAGTCTCGCCGTTACGAATGGCGTCTCCACGCGTCCCGGACAGATACAGTTGCAACGAATTCCCTGGAGGGCGTGGTCGAGAGCGATGCTCTTGGTGAGGCCCACAACGGCAAATTTCGTCGTGCAATAAGCCAAGCGATCTCGAACCGCCACGACCCCACCAATCGAAGCCAGATTGACTATATTTCCGTGTCCCCGCTCAATCATTCCCGGTAGGAAGGCCTTTGAGAGATTGAAGACACCGCGAACATTCACCTTATAGAGCCGATCGAGATCATCTCCATCCGTCTCCAACAACGTCCCTACATGACCGATCCCAGCGTTATTCACCAAGATGTCAATCAAAGCGCCCTCAGCAATCAACGAGGCAGCGATTTCAGAGCATTGTTGCCCATCTGCGACATCCAAAGAAACAAAGCGTGCTTGGCCCCCTGATGCCTGAATGCGAGCGACCGTTTCAATTCCCGCCGATTCATTGACGTCAGCAACGATCACAGAAGCCCCCTCAGCGGCGAATAGCTCGGCTATCGCCGCACCAATGCCAGAACCAGCACCGGTCACAAGTGCGGACTTACTCTCAAGTCGTAGGGATCCCATACTATTCACCGAGTTCTTTGACGGTCCACATATCGACTCGGCCCTCATATTTAGCACGAATCGCGGCCACAGACTTTGGAGAAATCGGCGAGGCAGTATGCCCCCATTCACGACGGACATAGGTTAATACCGATGCCAATTGCTCATCGTCAAAAACTGCCAAACCAGGCATGGCAAGCTCCCATTTCTTGCCTTGAATCTCTATCGGCCCCTGCAGCCCATGGAGCACAATTCGGGTCATTCGCTCAGGATTGCCCAAAACCCAATCAGAATTCAGCAGTGGCGGAGCCAAACCATCTTGACCACGCCCGTGCGGCTGGTGACAGGCCCCACAGCTGATGAGATATAGATCTTTCCCGGCATCGAATAGGGCTTGTTGTTCGGCAGTAAGGGCGGTTACCGCTTCCTTTGCTGCAATCGTCTTGCCCGGCCAAACAAAAGCCGCTAGCAGGTCGGAAGCGACCGTCTTCAGATCCGAAGCCCCATTATCTACCAAGGATCGCAAGGCTTTGGGTTCTGCTGGAACGCTGAGAGGATCCCCATCAAGCCGAAATTTTCCCTGAACCTTCTTGAAGGCAACAGCTTTGACGCCTGAGAGAAGCGCGCCGGCCTGCCATTGGTCCGTCCCTTCAGCGGCGGCTAGATTCATCAAGCCCTCCACTCGCGCCGCATTGCCTTCGGCATATACCGCTCCTGCCAAGCGAGCCAAGACTGGCACGATCCCTGAACCTGCCTGAGCGACGTTTCCATCGGCTCCGAGCAGCATTTCGACGAACTCGAGCTCTCGCTGATAGAGACTACTCAAGGTCGCGTTTGCGATGTATTCGTGGTGGAGATTCCGCTCCAAAATCGTGTGCAACAGGTCAAGCACGACCAAGCCCTTGATTTCGCCGAGCGAAAGCGCCAACTGCAATTGCACCTCAGGCACGTCGTTCAGCCGAGCTCGCCAAAGCTTCAAGACCGTTCCAGCCCCCAATTTCGGCAACAATGACTCAGACACTCGTAGCGCTGCGATTCTGACTTTAGGATCCGGGCTCATGAGGGCATTCTCAATCGTCTGTTCATCGACTCCACCCAAGCCATCAAGCGTCCATAGCGCGTGAATCTGCCCCAGTGGCCGATGAGTATTCGTGGCGGCCACGCGAAGATCACCGATCACGGCGGTGTCACGGCGTTCCACCAAGAGGCGTTGAGCGGTGTCTCGTCGCCAAGCATCTGGATCCGCAAGTTCGTGAACCAAAGATTTCGAATCAAGGGAGTTCAATTTTGGCGCCTTCCGCTTTGCAGCCCCCTCGTAGACGACCCGATAGATGCGCCCAATACCGATGGGCTCGTCGAGTTTTCGCTCCTCAATCTGACGCCGAAGAAAGGTCGTGAGATAGAGTCGGTGTTGAATCAAGCCCCGATAGAGATCAACGATGTAAAGGCACCCATCAGGCCCATTGACCATGTTTACCGGCCGAAAGCGCTCATCGGTGGAAGTGAGGAACTCGGCTTGGTGATAGGCATTTGATGCCTTAACGATGCCATCCGTCTCGACGACCTTATTTCGGCGAATAAAATTCCCCGTCGGCTCACAAATAAAGCCGTCTCCCAAAAAGTCGGCCGGAAAATTACTCCCGCGATAAATCAGCGTTCCACAGGCGCCCGTATAACGAGAAAGGGTGCCATCTTTCCGCAACACCCCAGGTCGATACCCTCGATTCACGCCCGTGGTCACACGCCCTGGCCAAACTGTCTGGTCACGATTAATCTGAGTGTTTGCCCCTTTCAGACCAATAATATTCTTATTTCTCGCAAGGTAGTGAGAAGCCACTAGATCGCCCCGGAAGTGATCGCTGTTTGAGTTGTAAAAGAGCCGCCCCACATTATCCTGAGAAATGCCCCACTGCCCCCGGAAAACCGTCGGCTCCCGCTCAAACTTCCCGCCAATGTAGCGAAATTTCGTGGTGTGATTCGCACTATAAATCCAGTTATCCATCCCCCACAAGAGCCCGTTGGAGGCGTGTTCTGGGTTGGATTTCTTCCCTAGTTTTGGGTCATTTTGCGGCGCATAATCTTCAGCTAACAGTACTCGCTCATCACAGCGAAGATCCCCATCAAGGTCCTTACAGAGCCACAAACGCGGCGGCTCGGCGACCAAAACGCCTTCATCGAGCACTGCCAAGGCGCGCGGCATGACTAGTTGATCCAGAAAAACCGTATTCCGGTCCATACGCCCGTCACCGTCCACATCTTCCAGGACCACGATTCGACCGACGGGGTCGGTTTCATTCGTTCCATCAATGTTTGGCATATAGCCGCGCATCTCGACGACCCAGAGCCGCCCTTCGGCATCGAATTCGATCTCAACCGGATCGCCGACGAGAGGCTCGCTTGCAACAATCTCAACCCGAAAGCCATCGGGGACCGTAAACGACTGTAAGGCCTCCTCAGGCGACAGCACGGGGGATTCAGGAACATCAAATGACTTCCAAATTTCATTCTGACTCATCCCCTTGGGATCTTTTCGATCGCCTTCTTGGGCGCTCAGAGTCACAGATAGAATGATCGTTCCTAAAAAGGAACCCACAGATCTCAGTCCTAAAAATCGAGTTAACATCAGCTTGATAAGAGATTTTGGCCCGTACGGAGAACGACACGTTCAGGCACTATAATCATCACATGCGCAGCCAGAATCTGGCGTATTAAAACACCTGGGTCAATCCCTCGTTAGGAACTTGACCATTGACCGAGGGGCACGCATGTTCTGGAGGATTTGAAAAAACTAATCTCGTTGCTCTATTTAGCATCCGTGCTCACCCAGGCGGCTCCGCCTGAAGAGTCCGTGATTCAAATTGTCGTCTTCACCCAGCAACCGGACTGGGACGAACCCTGGAACAGTATGCCAGTGAGTCGATCCTCAGGAACTGGGTTCGTCATCGAGGGCAATCGGATCATGACCAACGCCCACGTCGTCACCTGGGCCAAACAAATCCTTGTTCGCCGCTATCAGGATTCGCAACCCTTTCAGGCACGCGTCTCCTATATCGGACATGACTGCGATCTCGCCCTTCTGGAGGTGGATGCACCGGGATTTTTCGATTCCCTCACCCCTCTCCCCCTTGGAGAACTCCCGAAGGTGCGATCCACGGTTGTCACCTACGGCTATCCAGCCGGAGGAGAGCAAATCTCTTACACGAGTGGGGTCGTCAGTCGGATCGAATTACAGAACTACACCCACCCAGGCAATCGCCGGCTTCTAGCCGCGCAGACGGATGCCGCAATCAATCCCGGCAATAGTGGCGGCCCAGTCATTCAGGACGGGAAAGTGGTTGGTGTCGCGTTCCAGGGAATTCCAGGCCTTGAGAACACCGGTTTCTTCATCGCTCCGCCCGTATTCGAGCACTTCCTCGAGGATGTCAAAGACAAGCGCTATGATGGATTCCCGCAAGCTGGCATCCGCATGGCCCCTCTGCAAAACGCCGCCCAAAGAGCCTTTCTGGGTGTCCCGGCTCAGTTCGAAGGAGCACGGATTGATGCACTCTTCTCCGATTCGGCAAAGAAGCATTTGAGGAAAGATGATGTCCTGGTCGCAGTCGGAGACTATCCCGTTGCCCAAGACGGCTCCATCCTCTACCAAAACAATCAATTGCATGCCGGTCTCGCCTTCAGCCTGGCGCAAAGCGGTGACTCGGTGCCCATTACGTTGTGGCGCGACAAGAAAGGGCTGCAAACCGAGCTCCCCGTCCATGTCGAAACCAAGGACGCAGCCGCAGGAAATCTCTACGAACTCCCCAAATACTATGTTTATGCTGGCATGGTCTTCACTCCACTGACGAAGAACTACCTCAGCACCTTCGGACAGAATTGGTCGGCAACAACTGATTCAGAGCTTCTCTACGAGCTCTTCTACAAACGAAAATCTGACCCCGAAAACACTCGCACCGATGCCGTCATGCTTGCCTCAACACTCGCCCATCCGGTCAACGCGAACATGAGAATCCGAGGCCGGGTCATGGTAGACAAGATCAACGGCGTTCGGATTGACAAGCTAGAAGACGTCATCAGCGCCTTCGAAAGCGGTGACGACGATTTTCATGTTATTGATTTTTCGGGGAGCTTTGGATTCGAGACCGTTGACCGAATCGAGGCGAACACCGCAAACGGATCTATCCTGAACACCTACGGAATCGCCAACGACCGACGACTATGAAAAATCTCCTAGCACTCATTCTCGCGACTTTCGTCTTCGCTCCGATCGCGCAGGCACAAAAGGAGCGCTCCCCTTGGGAAAATTCTGTCGTTCGGCTAGACATCAATCGGCACAACTACAATTACTTTCAACCCTGGTCCCGCCGAGTCGCAGCGAATCAAAAATTCGGTCTTGTCATCGGCGAGCGAGCCATTGTCACAACCGCCAATCTTCTCTATAACCACACCCTCCTCCGCCTCCAAAAAGGGGGGCGCGGTCAATGGTATACAGGTCGAGTGACCTGGATCGACTATCATGCCAATATCGCCCTCGTCACGGTAGACGAAGAGCGCTTTTGGGAAGGCCTCGAGCCCGCAAAACTTGCCGAAGAAGTCCCCGATTCTGGAACTGCTGAACTCGTTCGCTGGAATTCAGGACGTTTCGAGGTCAGAAAGCTCGACATCAATCGTCTGCAAATCAGAAAAGGCCAGCTGACCTTCATCGACATGCTTCATCTCGAACTCGATTCCGAAATCAATGGGGTTGGCTGGTCCGAAGCAATCACCCTCGACAACAAGGTCATCGGCCTCACGATTTCACAAGCCCGCAACAAGTGCATTGCTATTCCCTCGTCCTTCATTCAATCGCTGCTAAAGGCACAGTCAGAAGGCAACTATCGTGGGATGGGATTCTTCAACTTCTTTTGGCAACAATCTGAGAACCCAACAACCCTCGACTACCTCAATCTCACCGGAACCAAGCGAGGAGTCATTGTCACCCAAATCCCCAATCTTCCGGGCGACAACAACACGCTCAAGCCACGGGATATCTTGCTAGAGATCGATGGAAACAGTATCGACCCTTTGGGAGACTACAATGACCCCGTCTACGGCCCCATGATGTTAGAAAACCTCGCGACCCGAAATCATTGGGCGGGTGACAAGATTCCCATGAAGGTTTGGAGAGATGGCAAGGAACAGGAGATTCTCTACACCCTTCCGAAAGCCGACTATGACAACGAACTCATTCCAACCGCGCTCTATGATTCCCCTCCCGAGTACGTCATGGCCGGTGGATTGGTCTTTCAACCAATGACCGTCCCTTACCTCATGAGTTGGGGGAACGACTGGCAACGACGCGCCCCCGTCCGCTTGATCCACTACAAGGGGCAGCCCCCCACCGAAGATCGACCGCGATTGGTGGTGCTTTCGACTGTGCTTCCAGATCCCTACAATCTTGGCTATCAGTCGTACCGATTCCTCGTCGTCGACAAGATCAATGGAGAACGCATCAGCCGCATCGATCAGCTGAAGTCTGCATTTGAGAATTCCGACGGGGACTATCACGTTGTCGAATTCGAACAAGGAGAACCCGTTGAGCGAATCATTCTCGATGCAAAACGTCTTGGAGCGGCAACTCAACGTGTGATGCTTCGATACGGCCTCAACGAGTCGTCCGTTATCAACGAGTAGCAAGGACACAATTGGTAGGAACGAAACCCTGTCAATCAAGATCGCCAACCCTCTAGTGGAACAGCCCCGACCGCCACCGACTTCACCGGTTGGGGCGGCTGGATTCGTCCATAGACAACTCGGAGGGACTTCGGCAGCCCCCCATCAGGTCGTCATTCTGGCAGCCTAGAGACTGCTGACATTGACCATCAGCAAAGCGGAGGAAAAGACTTGCTTTGAGCAGTCACACTCGCAATTCTTACTAGAACCCAAACCCAGAAGTGGCAAAATCTATGAATTGCACTCACCTCTTCCGCTGGAATCGAATAGCGATGCGCCGGTCAAAAATGGCAGCGTTCACCTTGATTGAACTACTTGTAGTGATTGCGATCATCGCCATTCTCGCAGGCATGCTGCTCCCCGCACTCAGCAAAGCCAAAGAAAAGGGGCAGCGCACTGCCTGCCTTAATAACCTGAAGCAAACCCTTCTCGCGACCCACATGTACGTCCTTGATAATGAGGACTACCTCCCCTACTCCTCGTGGAGCTCAGGAACCTACGATCAACCCAACTGGTGCTACACCCGCCGACGAGGCGTGAATCCCGAACACGTGATCGAAGAAGGTACCCTTTGGAGCTATCTGGGAGTTCCGAAAATTTTCTACTGTCCGCTGGACCGAACCAACACGCCTCTTTTCCGTCAGCGCGAGATGAAGGTCAGCAGCTACGTCATGAACGGTGCGGTGACGGCTTATGGAACTAGCCCAAACGGCGTGCAATGGGGGTCATTCAAGATGGATCAATTTCAAGCAGACTCGATGATCTACTGGGAAGCCGATGAACGTAAGCCATCCAACTACGACAACGTGGCAAGCAGACCTAACGAAGGGGTCACTGAGCGACACGCCCTCGGAGCCAACCTAGGAATGTTCGGAGGCCACGTTGAATATTGGAAATTTCGAAATTTCTACAACGAAGCCGGCATTGGAGGTTTCCGAGGCCAACGCCCCGGAAAGTTTTGGTGCAATCCCGCCTCAAAGACCGGAGAATAGAAAATAGAAATCAGAGTCAAGGAGGAGAAGAAATGAACCGCCAGCACCCTACCCCACTGGGGCCCCGCGTCTTCTTGGGAATCACACTCTCGATGGCCATGTTCTTGGCCGCATGTGGCGGTTCCGACGACGGCAATATTCGCACCTCGAAAACCCCCGAAGCGGCGGCAGACCATCTCTCCGAGGCCTTTGCTGGTGCCGACAGCGATTCCATGAAACATGCCGACATTGCTTCAAAGGCGATCAAAAAGGGCCAGTTTCAAAAGGCTCTCTATGCCATCGAAACGATCAAGGCCAAACCCGACGTCAACTTTGATCAGGGAGTTGCGATCAACGATTCCTTAATCAATCTCGAGCAAGAACTCATTTACCGAGCAGAAGACGGCGACAAAAAGGCAATCGCTGCTTACGAGCTCTTGAAACGAATCAATCGAAACTAGCTCGACCTCGTCCAAACCTTTCATCCAAAGTAATCAAGGGAATTTCGCTTCTGGGTGAGATTCCCTTGATTTTTTTCTGTCTCCTGCCAACCATTCGGCAATGACCTCAACTACGATCTATCGGAGCGCCCTATCCGTCGCGCTCTTTGCAAGTGCTGCCTATTGTGCTTCGCTAAGCGCAGACCACCACAACGAGAAGCCAAAGATTGGCTACAGCGATACGCCATTCATCCCCGGCCAAAAATGGCGCGTCCATGATGGAACCCGCCCTCAACCAAAAGTCGTGACGCCAGGAACGACGTTTTCACATTCCGCACCTGCTCCCGGAGATGCGACCATTCTTTTTGATGGGCATGACTTGAAGAATTTCGAAGGCGGCAAAGGACAGCCTGCTGGTTGGAAGGTGGAGAATGGCTATATGGAAGTCGTTCCCAAAGCAGGGGGCATTCAAACCAAGGAACATTTCGACGATTTCCAACTGCATATCGAGTTTGCCACTCCCTACAAAGTCGAAGGCAATTCGCAGGGACGTGGGAACAGCGGTGTGATCATTTTTGGCGCCTATGAAATCCAAGTCTTAGATTCATTTCAGAATCCAACCTACCCTGACGGTCAAGCTGGGGCTCTCTATGGACAACTGCCACCGAAGGTCAACGCAAGCCTTCCCCCAGGAGCCTGGCAAAGCTATGACATCATCTTCGAGACCGCCCGTTGGGATGGTGATACCTTGGTCAAGAAGGCCAATGTCACCGTAATCCACAATGGTGTCGTGCTCCATCACAAGCAGGAATACAATGGCCCCTCGCTTCACCGCCGGGTCGGCACCTACAGCAAACCCCATCCCGCACGAGGACCGATCCATCTTCAAGATCACGGCAACCCGATGCGTTTCCGCAATATTTGGATCCGCGATCTCGGCGAATACGACCAAGAATAGACTCAAAGAACCCATCTCAAAAAAGGCCCAAGGGTTTCCCTTGGGCCTTTTTATTGAGCCCCTAGGCCCAGGAAGAAGAACAGAATTGGCAGAAACGAGAAAAGCACGTAGTTTCCAAGGGCAATGACCGGGTTTTACACCATCGGGGGCACACTCCACCACGATTCCCCAGCCTACGTTGAGCGACAAGCTGACAAGCAACTTCAAAGCGTGCTCTCGGCCGGCGAGTTTGCCTACGTCCTGACGTCCCGACAAATGGGTAAATCGTCCCTCATGGTAAGGACGACTCGAGAACTTCGAAAACAGGACATCAAAGTTGTCATTTTGGATTTCACCGCGGTCGGCCAGAACGTCAGCCCGGAACAATGGTACGATGGGCTTCTCCTAGGAGTAGGCAGACAGCTGGATCTCGAAGATGAGCTGGAAGACTACTGGATGGACAATCAGCGACTCAGTCCCGTCCAACGATGGTTCGGAGCCATCCGGGAAATTGCCCTCGCAAAACTAGATCAGCCGATCGTGATTTTCTGTGACGAAATTGATGTCGTCAAAAGCCTCCCTTTCCGAACGGACGAATTCTTTGGAGCAATTCGTGAATGTTACAATCGTCGGATCCATGACCCAGCCTTGAATCGGCTTAACTTCTGTCTCCTTGGAGTGGCGACGCCAGCACAGCTCATTAGTGACCCCAACAACACTCCGTTCAATGTTGGCAACCGAATTCAACTCGCTGACTTTAGCTTAGCCGAAGCACAGCCCCTCGCCGCAGGTATCGCCCCACCAAATCAAGATGAAGTCGATGCGACCGCGATTCTTGAACGCATCCACTACTGGACCCACGGGCATCCCTATCTCACTCAAAAACTATGCCGCAAAATCGCAGGCATTCTCTCGGCGGGAGAGCCATCGGAACTCAACCACCTTGAGACGGTCGATGCCGTCTGCGAGGAAACATTCCTCAGCACAAGGGCCAGAGAGCAAGACGACAACCTTCTGTTTGTTCGTGATATGATGATTCGTAACGCTCGAGATCTGGGTTCTCTCCTCGAACGGTATTCCCAAATCCAACAAGGCGACGAAATCCTGGATGATGAGGCGGACGACATCTGCAACCATCTCCTGCTCTCAGGCATCGTACGATTGAAGCAGAAACAACTCGTCGTTCGAAATCGGATTTACAACCACGTTTTCGATCAATCCTGGGTAACCAAGGTAAAGCCCGTCGCCGAAGTCGAGATGCCCGATGGCAATCGGATTCGAATCAAACACGCCTGCACCATTGGACGCACGGAGAGCAACGATATCGCCCTCCCGAATCCGCGCGTCTCTCGACGCCATGCAGTAATCCAGAGCCAATCCACCAATGAACTTTGGCTGGTGGATCTCGGGAGCCGGAATGGCGTGTTTATCAATGGAAAACGGATCTCTCAACCTACCCTACTCAGGGACCGCGACCTGATCAGCATCGGACCATTCCAACTGACCTTCATTCAACCCAACGCCCCTCGCCTTGACGCTGGCACCCAGACAACCATGGACCGGACGGTCATCGATTGAGCTCCCATTGCCTCAACACCGCCGCCTGAGGGGGCTCACGCGACTTGGCCCGCTTTCAAACCGTCTCTTCGTTGATAGCTGCACTCATTCATTTTGCTTGCAGGCAAGAGAACGCCTTCTACGATCAAGGCTATGAGTTCCCGGCCACACACTTCACGGATTCGCCTGATAGCGATTACCCTTCTGCTGACCTGCTTCCTCGGCACCTTGAGTAATTCTGCGGCCACAAAGCCCGAAAAGCCCTTCGCGATCATGACGCAGAAGAGAGTCTCAAAAGGCAACACAGGCGCCTTCAAGACAGTCACAGAAAAAGAGCTCTGGGCGCCTTCGAAGACCGCCATCATTGTCTGCGACGTTTGGGACCTTCATCATTGTAAGAATGCGGTCATGCGGGTGAAAGAAATGGCCCCGCGGATGAACCAGCTGATCGAAAAAGCACGTGAGGCAGGAGCATTGATCATTCACTCTCCAAGCAGCTGCGTCGATTTCTACGAAGGCCACCCGGCCAGGCTTCGTGCTCAGAACGCTCCCAAAGCAACCAACCTTCCCGAGGATATCGAGAACTGGTGCTATCAAATCCCCGCAGAAGAGCAAGCAGTCTACCCCTTAGATCAATCGGATGGAGGTGAAGATGATGATCCGACAGAGCACGCTGCGTGGGCAAAATACTTGGCCGATATGGGGCGAAACCCCGGTTCCCCCTGGGTCCGACAATACGATGTCATCAAGATTCATTCCGTCGACGCTATCACGGACGACGGAAAAGAAGTCTGGAGTCTTTTGGAACATCATGACATCGAAAACGTGCTTCTCGTCGGAGTTCATACCAATATGTGCGTCCTTGGAAGGCCCTTTGGACTAAGACAACTCTCGAAGAATGGAAAGAATGTTGCCCTCGTCCGCGACATGACAGATGCCATGTATAACCCGAAGATGTGGCCTTACGTCAATCACTACCGAGGCACCGATCTCATCATCGAGCATATCGAAAAATTCGTTTGCTCAACGACAACATCAGATCAGATTCTCGGGGGAACGCCCTTCCGTTTTTCTGGAGACCCAGACCGTTAGTCCTGCCCCAAGACTCCGTCCATCTACTTGCCAAGGGTCGAGAGAAACTTCACGAGATCAAGCAACTCTTGGCGCGATAGCGTATTGACCAAGCCCTCAGGCATCAGAGAGAGGCCTTGTTTCCGAGATTCGATCTGAGAGACGGGAACGATAATCTGGTCCTCCAAAACACTCCGGAGGACCAGTGTTTCTTGAGATTCCTGTAAGCGAACGCCACTAATGAATTCTCCGGCCTTCGTTTCAAGGTTCAAGGTTTTGTAACCTTCCTTGATCGCCGCATTCGGATGCACAAGAGATTCAAGAAGGTAATCGACTGGAGCGCTTGCGCCAATACTCCCCAGTTCGGGGCCAACCTTGCCTCGCATTCCTTCGATGGCATGGCAGTTCAGACACATCAGCGCATCACTCTTAAACAGTGCCTCTCCTCGCTTCGCATCTCCCTCAGACAAAGCCAGCAATGCCATGGCTTTCGATTCCTCCCCTGACATCGTCGACCAATCCGCATCCAACGCAGCCGCCTTGGTCAATGTCGAAATCAGACTAGAGAATTGCCTTCCCGACGCTCCCACTTCATTAAGAATGAGCCTCGCTGCACTGCGAGGGAGAGAATGATGCATCAGGCTTTGCTCCAAGAGAGTCACATTGGCTCGACTCCCGAGGAAGCTTCGAACCAAGGGCATCCAGGATTCCGGCGCCTCTGGAGCCTGCCGGATAAGCCGACAAACATGAAGCGTAGCCACCCCTGGATTTGAAGGAATCAACGCTGACACGAGCGTCGCCTCCTCAGCAACATCATCCAATTGGGCCAGTCGAGTAACGATGAGCGCTTCATTCCCCCATCCGCCAATTCGACCTAAAGCCCAGTAAAGTTTCGCTCGCAAGGCCGCGTCTAGGTCTTGTTTCTTTTCAAGAGCGCGTAGGGAGACATCCATTCCTTTCACTCGAAACTCCCCTGCTGCCTCGACCACTGCTCGAAGAAGCCCCCCCTTTCCGGAAACGATCAAGCGGCTCAGCACTTCAAAACTAGGCACCGAGGAAATCCCGCGCTCCCGATTTGAGGCAATCAAGCCATGAATTAGTGACGCTTTTGTCGTTGATCGCACCTTATCGCTACCAACAATCCTCCACACCTCATTGAGCTGCTTTGAGTTGCCCACCTGGCTGACAATTTGCCAGATCCTGAGTTTAGATTCCGAAACCGAGTCGTCGCTCTGAGCCAGTCGAACCAGTGACTCGACAGCACTTGAGGAGCCCAGCGATTTCAAGGCATACACAAGATAATCGGCCTGCCCCCCAAAATCGAACACGCCCGCCTGTACGGCAGGTAGCCATTGATCCTCCAGCTCTCTAAACCCACGCCAAAGAGCGAAATCTAGGAACCGATCTCTTGGCTGATCAAGCGCCAAGGCGATCGCAGAACTGGCTTCCAAAGAGTCTGCCTGTACCAAAGCATTAATTGCTTCGAGCCGCACCCTCGGATGTAGATCCGTGACAGCTTCCTTAAGACGCTCAAACCCTCCACTCATGCGATCTTGCCAATCCCCCAGACAACGAACCGCCGCCGCTCTCACTCGATAATCTTGATCCCTCAACAGCTGCTCAAGCAGCCCGCTCTGAACCCAGTCCAATGACTGATGAAGCCACAATAGTTCGAGCAAATGATGCTCATAGTCGCCATTAGCCTTATCAAGCCCTGATTCCCACTCAGTCAACAAGCGACGAAATGCCATTGCTTTAGCATTCTCAACCGGATGCTGATAACGTTCCACCAACACTCGACGTGCCTGACGTCGTGTAAAGTCTCCAGACGCCTTCAAGAACTCGAGCAACTCTGAATCAGTACGCTTCGTCAAATCAGCGTTCGGAATCAAGGGCCTCCCTTTAGCAGTAATTCTCCAAACTCGGCCGTGGACGTGATCTCGCCGAGGATCACGAAAACTCACTTCCCCGTGCTGGATGATTGGACTATACCAATCGGCCACATAGATCGCTCCGTCCGGTCCCATGGCAATATCAATGGGACGAAACGAAACATGCTTAGAATGAATAATATCGGTTAACTTGGTCGAGATGAATCCTGATTCATCCTCACTGATTTGAAAGCGATTCATTCGATTCGCTCGGAAGTCGTTCGCAAGGATTTGACCAGAGAGCGATGCCGGCAGATGGTCTCCACTTAAAATCTCAATCCCACTCAACTTAGGACTCCCAGGATTGAGCCCCTTGAGAAACCGTAATTCCCCAGGAGAGGCACGAAACGTGGCACCAGGAAACGAATAATTAATCCCCTCTCCCCCGGCCCCATCGGTCTGAAATGTCTGGCCCCAACGATCAAACTGGATCCCCCAAGGATTGACCAAGCCGCGGCTATAGATTTCCAGTCGCCCGGTCCCTGGATGAAAACGCCACGCGCCTCCCCCATTCAAGCGGCGCGGCCCGTACAAGGATTCAACGTGGGTTGCGATGTAATACCCCTGAAGAAGATACAACCATCCATCAGGCCCCCAGGTCAGTCCATGAAGGGTATGATGAGTATCCTGGGTTCCAAACCCAGAAAGCAGCACTTCACGTGTATCCGCGCGACCATCACCGTCTGTGTCCCGAAGATGAAGCAACTCGCCCGCCTGGGCTACGTAGGCACCCCCATCACCGGGCATTACTCCATTGGGAATCATCAAGTCATCAGCAAAGAGTGTTGATCGATCCGCCACCCCATCACCATCGATATCCCTGTCTCTTATACACATCTCCGAGCCCACGAGACCTCTCTACATCTCGT
>OJGU01000143.1_pt1 | contig 47282 bp, 35 predicted proteins | sample 1594741 | NCBI WGS metagenome assembly OJGU01 (sample SAMN05416841, study PRJEB24817) | seawater metagenome | isolation source: Sea water | place: Canada:Atlantic | collected 2013-07 | reverse complement strand
TCCCCGTCCCCGTCTTGGGGGACAGGCTCGTAGAAGCCGGTGTCGTCGTCCAACAGGAATGTGGAGAGCTGGTCGAGGACCCGCGCTCCGGGCCCTTCGAACAGCAGCGTGTCTCCGGCGCTCAGAGGGGTGGTGATCGACGCGCCGGAGTCCTCGCCGAGCAAAGACTTCCAACCCCCGAGCAACTCGAGATCGATCGCAAGGAGTACGTGTTCCTCGGCAAACGGCGCGAAGTCTCGACGAAGGTCGCTGAGGTTCTCGGAAGGGTGACCGCCGTAGCGACGATCCTTCCACACCTTGCGCGCCCACTCGCCCGCGCCCCAACGGGGTGCTTCGATCTCGTGGGTCGACGCGATCTTTGCGTAGTCATCTCGCTGCGATGCGGCCAAGGCGAGCTGGCGTTCTCGAAGCGCAAGTTTGCGGTCCGCTGTGGTTCGGCCGGCATCCGCGCTCGCGAGCTGTTTTTGGCTCTCGCCCAGCTCCAAGGCGAGAGCCTCCTTTTGTTCGCGCATGTACAACCAAGTGAAGCTCCCGCCGAGGGCCATTCCAAGCATCACCAGCGCGAGACTCACGAGCATGACGGTCGCCAAACTCCGAAGGTTTGGCAACCGCCCTGCAACCTAGCCGCTCAGCCGAACTCGGGTCCGCCGTCCCGGCCGCCACGTCGGCCACCATGTCGACCCCGGCGTTTGCCATGACGACCGTGTTTTCCACCCTTGCCCATCAGCGCCCGGGGGCCGTGCTTGGCAATGCGCTCGGCGAGGACGGTGCGTTGCTCGGGGGTGAGCACGGTGTGCACCTCGGCGAGGGTTCCCGCGTCGTCGCCGGGGTCGTGTTCGCACGACTCACGCAGCCCTTCGGCGTCGAATGTGTCGCCTTTGAACGCTTCTGCGATCGCGTCTTGGCGAGCCTGCGGATCGGGTCGTGATTCGTGCTTCTTCGCAAAGACCGCGGTCAGTTCCGTTCGCTGGGCCTCCGTGCAGTCCAACGACTCGCAGAAGTGCTTGATCCGACGCTCCGCGTGGTCGCTGCCTTCGGGCCGCTCGTGTTTTCCGTGGCGACGACCTGCAAAGACTTCCCCGGCCGAGACCTTGGCTGCCAGCGCCGTCCGCTGCTCGGGGGTGAGAATGGTGTGGAGCTCGGACATCGCGTCGACGCGGTGGGACCCACGCTCGGACCGGTCCGGGAGCTGTTCGGCCCACGCCAGGAGGTCGGCCTCATTGAAGTCTGGGGTCGCGAACGCCTTGGCGAGCTCGGCGTGCGCGGCAGACAGGTCGGGCCGCTCGGGGCGCTCACCGTGCTCGGGCCGGGCGAAGATGGACTTCACCTGCTCTTGCTGAGCCTCGGTGCACTCGATGGCCTCGCAGATTTCGGCGCTGGGTCCGTCATGGGAGCCGTGGCGCTTGCCGTGCTTGCGGTGCGGAGGTTCCGCGAGGTCTTCGAGGTCGTCTTCGGCATCGAGCTCCGCGAGGCGGGCTTCGGATGGGTCTTCGGGTTCGCTGTCACAGGCCGCAAGGGCCAATGCTGCGAGGAACAGGGCGGTTCGTTTCATCAGTCGTTCTCTCCGCCATTTGAATAGCGCCAACGACCCGGTACCGGGGTCAGCCGTTGGAGAAGCTTGGGTAAGCCTCCCGTAAACCGGCGTCACTCCGAGAGCAGAGGAACGATGGCGGCCTCGAGCTCTTCGGTGCTCGACCCGTGCTGCGCAAAGCGGACGATGCCCTCGCGATCGACGATCACCTCGAGCGCGAAGTTTCCGGGCCCCGGGTCGTCGTACATCTCGTATGTGGTGGCGTCGCGGACCAAGGGAAACGTGGAGCCGTACTCGACACCGAATGCGACGATGCGCTCGACGCTCTGGTCGCTCTGCGCCAGCATGACGAGCCCGTCGTCTTGATATCCCTGCCACAGCGTGGCTTCGAAACCGGGAAACTCCCGGTTGCAGGCCGTTCACCAATCCGCGAAGTAGGCCAGGAGCAAGACCTTGTCGGCGGCACCATCCGGCTCCCAGATCCGCCCGAGCATGTCCACGTTGCGGAACGGCACGACAGGCTCGCCGACCCGGATCCCGCGAACGTTGGCCGACATCGGCAGCACGAACACCGGCTGGTCCGGATCGTCGCTCACAATCTCCAGGGCCCCTTCGTAGGGCTCCTCATCCGGAGATTCGAACGTCACCTCAAACGCGACGACGTTGCCCGGCGCGATGCTCAGCGGTTCGAAGTCGTTGGTCACGCCGACCATCGAGGTTCGAACCTCGGTGACCGACAGGTCCGCGTCGCCCTGGTTGCGCAACGAGACGGCGAGACTTCGGGTCCGCCCTGGGGACACGACTCGAAAGTCCACGGTGCGACGATCGGGCCATAGAGATGGCGAGGCGCCGTCGCAAGCGGTGTCGAAGGCCTGCAACGTATTCCACTGCGCCACGAACAGACGGCCGGTGACCGGGTCCACGGACAGTGCGCGGGTTCGGTCGAGCAGGTCATCCCCGATCAGCGGCTCGACGTCGAGCAGCCGAGGCTCCTCTTCCCCCGAGACGACCGCGATGTCTTTGAAGTCAGCCGCGACGAGCTGGCCCTCGACAACCTCGACCGCCAACGCCGAACCCGGCGTCTCCACCTGGCCGCGGAGCGCCGGAGCGGCAGGGTTCGAGAGTTCGACCCAGGCAACGCCGCCGAGGGTCGCGACCGCGAGCCCATCATCGTGCGCGACGACGTCGAGGACGGGGTCGACCGCCAAAGTTCCCAGCGGGGTCGCCCCTGCGTCCGCCAGCTCGAACGCTCGCAAACCCGCCCGGGCATCTGCGACGTACACGAACCCCTGCGTCGTGGTGACCGCCCGCGCGTCGGATTGCGCGTCGGAGAACCGCCGAACTTCCTGCAACGCGTTGTCGGCATCGAGCTCGGCCCAACCGCCGCGTCCGGCCGCGACCCACAGGTGTCCGTCGATCAGCGTCATGGATTCGACGGCCGAAGTCGTGGCCCAGGTGCCCACGACCGCGGCGTCCTCCACAGTCCGCAGCTGCACCTCGGAGTCGCGGGCGACGGCGAGCCAGGTTCCGTCGGTCGCGACCGCCACGCACGCTTGATCGGACTCCCCGATCAGCACCGGCACATCGTCGGTCAGATCCCACGACGCCAGACCGCCCTCGTCGCTGCACGTGAAGCCGCGCGCGCCGTAAACGGCGACGGATCGCAATCCCGGACTCGCCGCTCCGCCTCCCGTCCACCGCAGCCGATCCGCAACCTCCAGGGCCTCGCAGTCGACGGGCTCGGGAAGCTCGACGTCAGCCCCAGTCACCGCGCCGTTGTCAGCCTCCGGAGGCTCATCTGCATCGCGACACGCCCCCAGCAGGAGCAAGGCTCCACTCCAGATCACTCGTTCGGCTCGCATCCCAACCACAGCTTCGCTCAGGCCTGACGCCCGTCTGCTTCGACGACGGGGGCGCGCATGCCGATGTTACAGGCCTCGGCTGAGCCCCAAGCCGCCTCCCCGGGCGAAAACCGCCCCCAGACGCCCTCTTCCGCGTCACAGCGGCTCGGGCGACGCCGAATCTGGCCCCGCTCGAGAAGCGTCGCAGCGCCCTGGATCCCCCGTCATCTCGCAAACACTCACCCGGTCTCCCCCGAACTCTCGGTCGAGCGTAGCGATGGCCTCGGCGGCCTCTGCATCCCCGGGAATCGGCTGGATGCTCCCGCGCAGGATTCTGGCTTGTTCTGATCTGCCGAGTCGGAGGAGAGCGCGAGCTTGCAGAACTCCGAAGACCACCTTGTCCGCCGGAAGCTCGGTGGGACAAATCCGTTCCATCTCAACGAGGTCGTCCACGCTCGACCGTGGCGCATCGTCCAAGGTCGCAGCCGCCCGCATCATCAGCGCAAATCCGGTGTCGCACGGGTCGACCTCCTCGAGTTCCGCCAGGACTTCGATGGCGCGCGTCGTGTCGGAGACGGTCCCGGCCAGCTCGCCACGATCGAAGGCTCCCGCGGCTCGGACCTCGAGGCACAGCGCCTGCACGTAGCGTCCCTCCAACTTCGTACAGTCTGCCGGCTCCGGCCCGGGCTCGGCTTCCCCCTCGCCCAAGGACCGGACCGTCTGCACGAGTTGATTCTCGATCGCGTAGGGTCCGCCAGGAGGTGGCAGTTCAGCGTCGGGGTCGTCGAACGAACTCGCCCATCGCATCGTCTCCACTAGACGAATCGTCGAGGGCTCCGTCGCAGCTTCTTCGGCCAACGTCAGCAACACCTCTCGCGCATCTCCCTCGAGAACCGACGCCCAACGCGAGAGCGTGCGAGCGCGGAGGTCTGCGTCGGGCTGCAGCTGCGCCAAGCGAGTGGCTGCTTCGAGGAGTTCGTTTCCGTCCTCCGCCAGCTGGGCATCCAACAACAGGGATTCGACGCGCAGGTCGTTGCGGTCGAGCGCCTCTGCAGCATCGTGCACAGCGAGCGCCACACCGCGAGCACGCGCAACCTGTCCGTCTCTGAGCAGTTCGACCGCGTGATCGGCCTGAGCTTGCAGACGCTGTCCAGCGAGGTCGGGCATGGAATCGGTCACGAGGACCAATCCAAGCATCACGACGATGCACAGCTGAATCCAAGCGCTCCGGACCGGGTGCGGGCGAGCTCGAAGCGCGTCCCCGAGAGCGCGGGCGCTCGCAAACCGCCGGTCGGGCTCGGCAGCACAAGCTCGCGCCACCACGAACCGTCCAGGGTCGCGCCTCCCCGCGCCCGCCCGTTCGAGCAACCACTCCAGCGTCTTGCCGAGGCCGTAGACATCGGTGCGCACATCGACCCCAGTGGCAGCCTCCGGTGCCAGGAAAGGACGCGTGCCGCCCAGAGGATCGCCATCTGTAGAGGCCATCCCGAAGTCGATCAACCGGGCACGGTCGTCGGAATCCACCAGGATGTTGCGAGGGCTGATGTCCCCGTGCACGAGTCCCTGGGCGTGCACCGCCGCGAGACCTCGTGCGACATCCCGGATCCACGCGCGGGCCCGATCGGCGGTGAAATGCGGGTCGCACGAGGCAACATCGGCGTCAACCCCGAGAACCCGCTCAAACACGACGTAGCAGGCTTCGCCGTCGAACCCAGCGTCGAGTACCGAAAGCACGTTCGGATGAACGACCCGAGCTTGCTCGTACGCCTCGATCGGAAGACCTCCCCCGGCCCGCTCACGGGGCATGAGTTTGACCGCAACGAGCCGATGCAGGCGGGTGTCCCACGCCTCGCAGACGACACCAAACCCGCCCTGCGAGATGACCGTCTGTAGCGTGTAGCGAGACAAGCCATCGGATGCCGGCGTCTCCGAAAGGAGGTCGACATCTTGGCGACATCGATCACAGCCCTGCACATGGGCCGCCACTGAAGTCGCGACATCCTGGCCGGACTCGTGCCAAGCTACCAGCGCCTCGGCGGCCGGGCACGCCTCCGGCTGCCGCGTCTGTTTGCCCTCGTTCTCCCCGCGTGTCACCGGTGTCAGCCCCAACTCGAATCTGGTTCGACGCCCACCAGCAGACGTGCCCGGTGCCGGAGCTTACCTTCGACCGGTTTTGCGAGCGAGCCTCGGACCTCGAGCTTCCCGACGAGCAACGCTCGCTCGACGTCTACGTCGCGCTCGCCTGCCAGGACGAGTTCCCACAGGGCCCCGAGCACCTGCTTGCGCAATACCAAAGCACGATCGAGTCCGCCTTGCGGGGCCTTCGCTTGCGCCGAGAGCAATCGGAAGAGGTCCGTTCGATCTTCCTGGAGAACCTCTTCGTCGGCGAGGCTGGCACCCCGGCGATCCAACGCTACTCCGGCCGTGGGTCGCTCGCCGGCTGGCTTCGTGTCACGGTGTCTCGCTCTGCCCACCGCTTGCTGCGAAAGCGAGAGATGCTGCTGCTGGTCGAGTCCGAGCCGGAAGCTGCGTGCATGGGCATTTGGCACGACCCCGAGCGTGACGCCCTTCTCACGGAATGCAAGGACGCATTCCGGGTGGCCATGCGGGATGCGATGGACGGCTTGAGCCCCGACGAAAAGGCCGCGTTGGACACTCACTATCGCGACGCCGTTTCGATCGACGGACTCGCAGCGCGTTGGAAGGTCCACCGGGCGACCGCGGCGCGGAGAATCGCCCGGTTGCGATGCAGGCTCCGCGAAGACGTCCTCGCGCGCCTCGAGACTCGGATGGGGATCACCGCATCCTCGGCGCTACGCCTCGTTCGCGCCGCACAGAGCCGCCTCGAAGCGTCCCTAAGCGTCGAAAACGAGCCCCCAGGCACGAGTTTCTGATTTTCTCGGCCTGCATCCGCGACATTCGGCTCGCCCGCGGCTCCGTACCATCGCCATGCACAGCCGAACCGCGAAGCGCCTTCTCATCGCCCTGGTCGCGACGTCGCCATTGGGATGTCAGCCCGCCGACGAGGGGCCACAGGCCTCGGCACAGGTCGCCGGTCCCAGTGGAAAAGCCGACAGCTTCGAGGACGACGATCGAACGCTCGTCCTCGAGAGCCTCGATCCGCGAGCGCCCGACTGGGCGATGTCCGTTGCCCTGGTCACGACCCGGATTGGTGCGGACGCTGCGGCCGACGTCCCGACGCTTGGGGAACGTTTCGGCCTGTGTGGCGGGGAGCGGTTCGCATCGGATCCGTTCTTGGGACACTGCACGGCTTTCCTGGTCGCCCCCAGCCTGGTTGCCACCGCAGCCCACTGTCTCGACCAACACGCGTGCGACTCGACCCAGATCCTGTTTGGGTTCAACGACGCCGAGCGAAACGACGACCCCAGTTTTCTGGACCCCGATGATCTGTATCGCTGCGAGGCATCGTTTCGCGCCGAGGACGAAGACGTCGCCCTGATTCGCCTCGACCGCGATGTGCCGGATCGAACGCCGCTCTCGCTTGGCGGGAGTTTTGTGGGCCAACGTGTTGCTCTGGTGGGACACCCCCTCGGCGGCCGCGCCACCGTCGACCTCTCTGGCGTTGTCGAGCGCTGGACGCCGCAACGCATCGCCACCACCCTGGACACGTTCTCCGGACACTCTGGCTCGCCCGTGTTCGACCTCGAGACGGGAAAGGTCGTTGCCGTCCATACAACGGGCGCGGGCTACAGCTTGGATCCGTCGGATGCGTCCTGCTCGCGGTTTGCCTCGTGCCAGCCCACCGAGTTCGAGGACTGCTTGGCGGGCGCAACGAACGTCGGGCTGTTGCCCTTCTAGTTTTTTCTTCTTTCTTCGAGTGCGGGTGCGACAGGTGGGAGGAGGTCGGCTCTTGGGTCCGAGAACAACCGATGACCTCTCCAATCTTCCAGACTCTCGCCTCCGCAGCCCTTCTCTCCCTGGTGGCCATCACCGCCTGTGCAGACGCCACGACCGGGGATTCAGCCCCTCAAGCCTCCCAGGACGACCGCGCTCCGATCGGCAAGGCAGACGGTCTCGCTGGCTCCTGCGAGGACCGCTGCGATGCCGCCTTCGACGAGACCCAGGCCTGTCAATGCGATGCGGCGTGCATCGAGTTCGAGGACTGCTGCGCCGACCTCGTGAGCCGCTGCGAGCCCGATTGCGACGACGGTGACACCGTACCGAGCGAGGACGCCTGCAACACCTGCACGTGCGATGCCGATGGCTCCTGGTCCTGCACTGAACTCGCCTGCGACAACGAGTGCACCCCCGGCGATCAGCAGCTCGCCGAAGACGGCTGCAACGACTGCGTGTGCGAAGACAATGGGACGTGGTCCTGCACCGAGCTCGATTGCGAGAGTGAATGCGACCCGGGCGACCAAGCCCCCGCGGGCGACGGGTGCAACGAGTGCCTCTGTGAGGCCGACGGTCAATGGTCCTGCACCGAGCTCGACTGCGACCCTCCGTGCGCCCCCGGCGACGAAGTTCCGGCCGACGACGAATGCAACACGTGTCTGTGCGATGAGGATGGTCAGTGGTCCTGCACCGAGCTCGACTGCGGTTCGCAATGCGACCCCACGCTGGTCTGTGGCGAGGCGACGACCTGCATTGGCGGCGAACTGTATCCGTCGACCTGCGGCCCCGAGAACTGCGACGCGCCCACCGGCGCCTGCTAACTGCGAGGCCTCGCGAGGGAGCCGCACGAGCATGGGGTCGCCACCGGCCTGGCGAATGCGTAGCATCTGCGCATGTCGACGCGAACCGTATCGGACTGCCTCGAGCACGCTCGCAGCGTCGCCGACGGCGAAGCCCGAACGGAGCATCTCCGGCAGGCCGAGCTGCTCGCACAGTGCGACAGCGACTGGCGCCGCGTCGGCCAGGCGTACGCGCAGGGGGGCGATCGAGATGCCGCACTCCGCTGTCTTGACACCGCGATCTCCATCGCTCCCAATCAGACCTGGTGTTTCGCCGACAAGGCAGAGCTGCTCCGCGACGCGTTCAACGACGTGCCCGCGGCGTCCTCGGTGCTGCATGAATGCGAGGCAAATCTCGCGGCCAACGCCGAGGCTCCAGTCTACGCCTGGTCCCTGCTCGCCCGGCACTTCCACACCATCGTCGGTGACCTGGAGGCCGCCCGCCAATGCCTCGAACAGGGGGCCCAACGCGCCCAATCGGTCGACGACCTGTGCTCGATCGCCCGCGCCTTCGGTGCTCTGCTCGAAGACAACCCCCGTGCAAACTCGCTGCTTCAGCGCGCCATGCCCTTGGCGCGTGAAGCCGCGGGACGGACCCCACAGGTGCTCGCCGGATTCTGGACGATCGCCAGCGTGCTTTCCGCCCTCGGCGAGACCCGGAGCGCTCGAACGTTCCTCGATGAAGGACTCGAACTCGCCGAGTCGGTCGACGGCTGCGTGACGCTTGCCCAGGCCTGGGCCGGTCAGAGCGTGGACCAAGAGACATCGGCCCGTCGCTGCCTCGAACGCGCCGAGTCCTTTGCAAGCTCATCGACAGACTGGCTCTCGATCGCGGAGGCGTATCACGGGCACGCTCACGACCTGGCCGGATGCAGAAAGGCGCTGGAGCGAGCGACCGTGGGGGCCGATCGCACCGCTCTGTCGCGCGTGGCTTTCGGATTCGCCCACTGGCTCAGCGATGCCGCGAGGGCCGGTGCCGTCGCGCCCCGTGGAGTGAGGCCGGAGGATCTCGTTGTCCGCCGGAAACCGCTGGAAGGCTGGCACGCCGATTCCGACTCTCTGTTGGCGTTGTTGCTCGCGGCGGTCACCGACGAAGCCCTCGATTCCATCGCGGACGCCGACTACGGCTACAAGCGGGACGACAACCGTGCAGCGCTCGAGGACATGCGCACCAGCGGCCTGGTGCCGGTCCCGATGGTCAGCCCGCTGCATGAAGTGATGGCGTTGACGCGGTGGAGCGCCGGAGAGCGGAGCGAGCACGTCGGACGAGCGCTCGCGTGCACGCTGCTATGCCTGGACGTCCTGCACCCGGACGCGTTCACCGAGGACATCACAGAGGCCCTGGCATCCCTGGTGGAGAGCTGTTGGAAGCTCGGACCGAACGAGCAGCGAGCGTTGACCGAGTTCTTGGTCTGGTTGATCGAGGTGATCCGCGGGGCGGAGGAGCAATACCTCGAAGACGAAGATGAAGATGAAGACGCGCCGGTGAAAGAAGAGGACCTGGACTCGTGCAACGCCCTGGCCGCCCACTACGCGCTGCTGTTGACCCAGCTCTTCGTCGAGCCCAGTGACCCCCGGCTCGACCGGCTGAGCGCGTCGGTGATCGAGATCGAGCAGCGAATGAGTTCGTGGATGCTCCAGACAGAGGACGCCGCGGTGTGGATGTCACGGGTTCTGCGGTCGATTCGCGATGAGCTGTGGTCCCAGCTGGCCACCGAAGCGCTGTCCCAGGCCGAGCAGGTCGCACCGGACAGCGTCGCCGTCCGTACCCTGAGGCCCCTCCTCGAGTGAAATCGCAGCCGCGGCCCCAGCAGTCTCGAGATCCGGCCCGGAAACCATGACCTGTACTTCCCGGGAACTCGGGGTCGGAACACGCGCGTCGCTCCCCTACACTGTCCGCGGTGAGCATCGCGAGCAAGTGGCTCGACCTCGTGGTCGGCATCGATCTCCACATGGAGATGGTGCCCACGCCCGCCCCGGTGCCCACACCGTTTCCTCACCCGTTCATGGGGCTGATCTTCGACCCGATGGGTCTGATCATGGACGAGCTGATCGCCCAGGTCACCGCTTGGGTCACCGACACTCCGGTCGACCCGGGCAAGGTGTGGATCTCGGGGCTTCCGGCCACGGTCACGGGCGACGAGGTGTCGATGCCGGTGCCGCACATCTTCATCCCGCCGGGCTTGTCCTGGGCTCCGGTTCCGCGGGCCCCCAAGCCGCCGGTCGGGCTCAAGGGCAAGCTGCCGATGCCCGACCCGCCGATCCCTCCGCCCTCGGACGCGTTGTTGTTGATGGGCTCGATGACCGTGAAGATGATGGGCGCCAACGCGGTGCGCATGGGGGAGATCGCGCTGTCGTGCAGCGACCCGGTCCGCATGCCCACCTCTGCCGTGGTGTCGACCGGGTTGCCCAAGATGGTGATGGTAGGCGGTCCGCCGGGCATCGATTGGGCCCAGGTCATGATGATGGCCGGTATGCGGGCGCTCCGCAGCAAATGGGCCGCCGGAAAGCTCCACGGGGCGATCGACAAGGTCATCCCAGAGAAGTTCAAGCGGGCCCGAAACATCGCGCACAAGTCGGCTTGTTTTCTCACCGGCCACCCCGTCAACGTCGCCAACGGCTGCGTGCTGACCGACGGGGTCGACTTCACGCTGCCCGGGCCGCTTCCGGTCCGCTTCGAGCGCAACTACAACAGCAACTGGTTCGACCGCGACTCGCCGCTGGGGTTCGGCTGGGCCCACAGCCTCGACCAGAAGCTATGGCTCGAGCCGCACTGCGTTGCCTTGCAGACCGCCGATGGCCGCGAGGTGGAGTTCGGCACTCGGAAGCTCGATGGCGGGGTGATGCGCAAGGGCGACACTGTGTTTCACCCGGTCGAGCGGCTCACCCTGCGCAGCCACGGCAACTTCGCGTTCAGCCTCGAAGACTCCGCGGGGGTGGTCACCGAGTTCGCGCCGATTCCCGGCGAGGCGACCCACGAGGCCGACCGGGGGTTGGCCCGCATCGTGCGGCAGCGCAGCCCCGACGGGTTCGCGGTGGAGTATCGCTACGACGAGCGGGCCCGCTTGGCCGAGGTCCACGATGCCGCCGGGCGGGTGGTCAAGCTCGAGCATGATCCGCGCGGCCGGCTGACGCGGATCTGGCTGCCCAGCGCCGACGGCGAAGGACATCGGCAACACGCGGAGTATCTGTACGACGAGGCCGGCGACTTGGTGGAGCAGCGCGACGCCGCGGGCAAGCCGATGAAGTTCGGCTACGACCGTCATCTGCTGGTTCGGGAATCCGATCGCAACGGCCTGACCTTCTACTTCAAGTACGACGGCTACGGCCGCTACGCCCGATGCGTGGAGACCTGGGGCATCGACCCGGCCGGCGACGCTGAGCAGGGCATCTACCACCACCTCATCGACTACAACCGCAAGGGTCGGACCACGGCCGTCACCAACTCGCTCGGCGAGGTCACGACGTATGCGTACGACGGCGCGTTCATGGTCACCGAGATCACCGACGCCGCCGGCGGAACGACCCAGTACGAGTACGACCACGCGCATCGAGAAACGGTCGTCGTCGATCCGATGGGGCGCCGGACCGAGACCACGCACGACACCAAAGGCAACGTGGTGATGGTCGTCTCGCCCTTTGGGGATGGCGGAAAGCGGGTCAGCAAGGTCCGCTACGACGAGAAGAACCGACCGGTCTCCGTGCTTGGGCCCGAAGGCGCGGAGTGGACCTGGCGGTACGATGGCATGGGCCGGGTGGTCTCGCGGGTTGACCCACTCGGGCACGCCACCCACTACGCCTACGAGGGCAAACAGCTCCGGCAAGTGATTGACGCCGCCGGGCAGCCCACCGCGCTCGAGTACGACAGCGCCGGGGGGCTGCGCCAGGCGACGCACCCCGATGGCAGCACCACCGGATGGAAACGCGACGCACTCGGCCGCGCCACCGAGCGCACCGATCCGAACGGCAACGTGCAGAAGCGGGTCTACGATGCCTTGGGTCGGATCGTGCGGGTGCAGGAGCCCGACGGCAACGTCCGCGACCTCGGCTACGACGCGATGGGCAACGTGTTGCGGGCTCGTGACCGCAGCCGGGACCTGACCTTTACGTACTGTCAGATGGGCAAGGTCGCCTCGCGTACCCATACGCGGGTGGCAGGTGGCGATGCGACCGTTCGTTATCGCTGGGACACCGAAGGTCAGCTCATCGGGGTCACCAACGAACGCGGACTCGAGCACCGCTTCGAGCTCGATGTGCTGGGGGAGGTCGCGGCCGAGGTGCAGTGGGATGGGCAAACCACGCTGTACGAGCGGGATCCGCTGGGCCGCGTGCTTCGTGTGCTGCGCGAGGCCAAGGACGACCAGCCTCCGCGGACGCGTACGATGGAGTACGACGACGCGGGCAACCTGGCCTCCGTTGCGCACTCCGACGGCGAGTCGGTGCGCTATGCGTATCGCAAAGACGGCGCGCTGGTCGAGGCGGCCCTCGGCGACGTGGTGGTCTCTCTCGAACGCGACGCGCTCGGGCAGATCACCAACGAGTCGGTCGCGGGTATCGAGGACGACCGCGAAGACTCGGTCGTCAGCGCCTACGACCACCGCGGTCTCCGCATCGCCATGGAGTCGAGCCGGGGTTCGGCCGCCGACATCGTGCGCAACGCGATGGGCGACGTCACCTCGGTGAGCTACCGCGACGACACGCACCGATGGTCGGCCGCGTTCACCCGCGACAAGCTCGGGCTCGAGGTCGACCGCACCGTCGGCACGGGCGAGGGTGCGGTTCGCGGGTACTGGTGGCGCGACGCACTCGGCCGGCCGACGCAGCACTGGGTTGGGCAGGCCTCACCGCCCGAGGGAACGACGCCCACCAGCCATCGCCTGCGTAAGTACGGCTGGGATCCGGGCGACTTGCTGCGCACGCTCGACGACGACGCGCTGGGCTCGATCGCCTACGAGCACGATGTCCGGGGCTTCCTCCACAAAACCGAGGTCACGCCCAGGAATGGCGGTGAGCCGCGGGTCGAGCTGCGCAACCCAGACGAGGTCGGCAACCTGTTCGAGTCGCTGGATCGCAACGACCGCGAGTATGGGCAGGCCGGCCAGGTCCTCAAACGCTCCGGACCCGACGGGATCACCACCTATCGCTACGACGCCGACGGCAACCTCGCCGAGCGCGACGACCCCGACGGCGGCCGCTGGTGGTTTCACTGGAACGACGCTGGCCAGCTGACCCAGGTCGACAAGCCCGGCGGCACCGCCGTCTCCTTCCGCTACGACGCCTTCGGACGGCGCATCGAAAAGAACGCCGACGGTGTCGTCACGCGTTGGGTCTGGGACGGCAACCTGCCGCTGCACGAGTGGCGGAGCGAAGACGAGGCTCCACAGGTCCTACGGACCCCAGAGTTGTGCGCCCGCAAGAAAGGGCTGCTTGCAGCGCGCGCCAAGCTCGGCGATGACGAGGCGTGGTTCGACATGCTGCGCGCTCGGGCGCTGGACGACGAGCAGTTTGGGTGGCTCGCGCAGGAGTGCCTGACCCACGCGACACAAGAAACGCCTCCTCTCACTTCCGATGACGACGGCGTCGTCACCTGGCTGTTCGAGCCGGAGAGTTTTGCACCGCTCGCGCGGGTGTCCGAGAAGCGTGGTGCGATGGCGATGTTCACCGACCATCTCGGGACGCCGCTGTGTTTGACCGATGCAGCGGGCACAGTGGCTTGGCAGGGGGTCACCGACACCTACGGGCGCTGCGCGGTGACGGATGGGGATGCGGCGCTGTGTCCGTGGCGGTTCCCTGGGCAATACGAGGATGCGGAGACCGGGTTGTTCTACAACCGGTTCCGGTACTACGACCCAGGCGTTGGCGGGTATGTCTCGCGGGACCCCATCGGGCTGGCGGGCGGGTTGGCGGTGCATGGGTACGTGGAAGACCCGCTGACCTGGGTCGATCCGTTTGGTCTGGCACCCGCAGGCGGACCGGGGGACTGCGGTGGCGACGCGGCCGAGCTCCCCTCACGCCAAGTACAGCTCGCAGATTCCACGGGGTTCTACATCGACCCTTCCGGCACGGTCCGTCGCGCGCCGCCGAAACACCGGAAGCGCCCGCTGACCGTGGGAGAGAAGGCAGATGAATTGGGGTTCAGCCGAACGAACTATCGGTCGCACGGCCAACCGGTCTTCAGACGGGGAAACCGGTTCATCACCCCAGACGTCGACGGACACAACGTCTCCGATGGTTGGAAGATGGCCGATTCGGTACGAAACCTTGGTCGAAAGACGACCAGAATGGGTACGTACGACGGGGACCTCAACAGAATCGGAGACTGAAATGTACGAGTACCGCGTCACGAAGTACGACCCTGCTCTTCGGGGTGCAGACGGCACATACCAAGCTTCAACCTGGACTTCGGTTGGTGACATCGGCAGCCGGTTCGCGGGGTCTGACTTCACCGCCGAGGCGTACCTCGCAACGGAGAACCTCTACGTCCGTGCGATCGAAGAGGCGCTGCGGGTCACGAACGTGGACCGTGTGTGCATGACGGACCTGGAGTCCTTTGGGGCTGTTCAGCCCGATAACCTCCCTCCACTTGACCTTGGTTTTCTCAGCAACAAGACGGACGGTCTTTCCGAACAGGAAACGACCACACTCGCGCGGGCCGTGTTGCGAGAGCTGGTCTGGGCCAAGCTACAAGGAAGCGACGGCTTCTACGTTCACTTCGGTTGGGACTACTACATGTACATCGGAGGCAGCAGCCTACAGCTGGCGGACTTTTTGTCTCCTGGTGTCTTCGTTGAACCGTTCAAGTCCCCGTACAGCGTGGCCAGCGGATGAGCGAATGAAACTCAGCTCCGGCATCAACGCTGCGACGCCGACCGGACACGAACTCGCGATATTGGGAAGTTACGCGCCACGTGAATGCGGTCGTCGCGTGCCGCAGCGTTGAGGACCATCCGCGAGGGCTCACTCGACGTTCTGCGCGGGACACAATCGGGGCGTCACCACATCGGAGAGGGGGACGATCGTCCGGCTCACAGACGGTGGCCGCTTTTTTCGCCCGCGCGCGACGGGCCTCGCCGTCTTCCCTGACCGTACGAACCTGGCGCGCAGCCCCTCTTCGAGCGCTGGTGCACCCACGAAGCCAGCACCGAGCTGTCCCGCTTCGTTGTCCCCCCAGCACAACACCCTGCCCCGGCCTGTCAGGCCGCACGCGTGCCCAACCCATGCCGTCAACTCAGAGATCCCCTCGGCTCCGGGAACCGGCTTCGCATCGTCGAGGCTGACGACCACTCCATCGGGCCGCAGTCCAAAGCCGTGGTCGAGACGAGCTCCGCCCAGCGCCACATCGTCGAAGGGCCCATTGAACGTCTTGCGGATGAGGGTGTGCGTCTGCTTGGGCGGTTCAAATCCAGGCATCCGGGCACCGCACCCCGTTGGAATCCGGTCACGTCGGATGCACTCGAGGATCCCGTCCTCGGAACGCGCGCAGACGCGTCCTGGAGCCTCGTACAGCGCGACCGGCTTGAACCCGAGGTCGACGCGAAAGACGGACCGCTCCTGAAGGTCCTGCGTGCAGGATGGGTCTACAGCATCGACGATCGACTCGTTTTCGTGGGTGCACTGCAGGGCGTTCCCATGGGCGAAACAACCCGGAGCGCGTTCATCGAGCAGAATGCCAGAGGCCACGGTACCGCGCCGTCCGGAGTCACATTCGACAGCGCCATTGACCTGCAACCAGCACAGCGGTGAAGCCGAGGTCACCGCACCAAAGACACGCAGGGTGGCGTGACCACCCAGAGGCTCGAACCTGCGACGCTCCCGGTCGCCAGGGTGCGGCCGACCCATCGCGAACACCAAGCCGGTGGTGTCGAGCATGCCGACTCCCCGCGGGTAGGCCGTGATTCGGCTCGCTTGGGGTCCCTCGACGCGGACGGGAGTCGGCGCGGGCAAGCCGAACAACGGCGCCAGCGGGTCCTCGAAGGTCCCGTGCGTGAACAACCCCCAGCAGTCAACCGCGCCGCTGTGATTGAGCGCGCAGGTCGCAGTGCCGGCTGCGACCACCTGCACGACACCGGTGAGGGTGTCCCGAGGAGTGGCCGGCTTCGGTTCATGCTGCTCGGTCCGGTCCGGGGCTGCCTCGGGCGGCACCGGCGTACAGCCGGCCGCGAGCAACCCAGAGAGGATGCCAAGGCTGTAGGGAGGACGATTCACAGGCGGGCTCCCGTTCGCACACTCGATACACGGCCCGCTGTGACTCGAGTTCCCGCGCGGCTAGCACACCGAGCCGTTGTGCCGACCCATGCGCCGCCAGGAGTGCCGCAAGGGCCCGCCTGGTCGACCTATCCTCCGTTGTGGGCGGAAGCCGGGCCTAGCGGACGCTCGCGACGATCCGTTCCGATCGACGAGCTGTGGGATTTGTACGTCGGGGAGTACGCGCGGCAGCTTCGCGACAACCCTTAACGCGGGGTGTTGCGGGGCATCGTCGGCTGAGCCATTGCCCAGAGCAGCGCACCGCTCATGAGCAGGTAGGTCATCGCGAGCATCGGGAGTGTGCTCCCGGACAACGCGGCCACAGGTTCGATGCCGAGGAGTTCGACCATGGTGAGGTCGGCCGACGAGAACATGAACGCGACACCGCCCACGAACACGGCGGCCCACGCTCGGTAGGTTGCGCGGCTCCGTCTCACCCCGGCCTTCGCATCGTTGCGCAGGATCCAGACCATGATCCCAACGAGGAAGACGGCTTCAATCGCGACCGCGAGGTAGGGGGCGGACTGGTACAGACCCGTACCGACGGCGTGGGTCTCGGGCCCGAACACGTTGTGAGGGTGACCGGCGATGTTGTCGGTCAGCGTATGCACCACGACCAAGATGCCGCCGAACCAACCGGGCCGCCACGAACCGAACAACGCCCGGCCCGCCAAGACGGTGAGCACGATCCAACCAAGCATCGGAAGCAGGTCATGGCTGTACGTCATGTCGACCTGCATCGTGTCGAGGCTGACGTTCATGACGTTGTCGGGTTGGGTCGGCTCCAGGCCCAGCAGACCGAAGGTCAGCCACAGAAGATCTGGGAGCTGAGACGCCGCGAGGTAGTAGCCAAAGTGAGCGCCCGGGGCGCGCTGTTTGGCGAGTATCGCGGTGGCAAAATGTCCTGCAAGCATCTGTTTTTCCTAGGTAACCGCGGCATTGAGCGTTGGGTTCGATTTCGCCCGCTCTTTTTTCGTACCGATCGGTATCAAACTCGAATATCCCCTGAACCAAGTCCACGTCAAGGAGTATCGTACCGATCGGAACGGAAAGTTGGGCGAAGCATCTGAGAAGCGAGCCCGCGGTCGTCCGAAGACCGTGGACCGAGGCCGAGCAGTCGAGGCCGCGATGAACAACTACTGGGCCGAGGGTCTGCACGCGCTCTCCCTCAATGAGCTCTGTCGGCGAGCCGGTCTGTCCAAGCCCGCGTTGTATCGAGAGTTCGGAAACGAGGACGGCTTGATGGATGCGGCACTCGAACTCTACCGAGAGCTGCTCGTCGTCCCGCTGCTCGACGCTCTCGCCGCGGGCCCACCGTTCGCGCAGCTGCTCGAACGCGTGACCATGGGGATGACGTCCCCGCAAGGCGTTCCCGCGGGGTGCCTGTTCACGAAGATACGGCTGGACCATCGACGCGTGGGGCCGAACACGTTGTCGCGAGTTCGGGCGATCGAAGCGGAGCGAATCTCGGCCTTCGAAGACGCCTACCGTCGCGCACTCGCATCGGACCAGGCCAACCCGAGGTTCTCGCCGAGCTTTGCCGCCGGCTACCTCGACACGCAGCTCAGCACGATCCTGATTCAAATGGGGGCCGGAGCTCCAGCCGCCGAAGTTCGAGAACAAGCGAGAGTCGCGCTGCGCGTGCTGCTGCGCGTGGACGACTGAGGCCTCGCCCTTCTCTCCCCCAACCGCGACCGCCAGCTCGCGATGTTGCGCTCCTCAGATGCGCTCGATCTCGAGGCGCATGGCGCTGTCGGTGAGGTCCGAGCCGCACAGGGAGTGGGCCCATTGGCCGCCGAAGAAGGCCGCTGCGCCGACAATCGTCACGGTCTGCCCGGGCATCAGCTCACTGACCGAGAACTGAACGACCTGGGTCTCGCTGCACTGCCCGGAGGACAGCCCGTCGGGTCTCGTGGTGAGGATGACGCCGAGCGAAGCCTCGCTGTCAGACAGGCTCACAACCTCGACCGGGGGATCCGTGCCTTCGGGGCCGACGTAGTCTGGATCGACAGCCAGGTTCTCGAGGGTCAGCGCTGCGCTGCCCTCGTTGACACTCGCCTGCGCGGAAAAGCTGCCATCACCCTCGAACTCGGTGGGGGCGTCTTCGGTGACGCACAGCCGGACCTCGAACGCTGCGATCGGCTCTTCGGCGGTCAGCGTGATGTCGTCTGTGAAACGCTCCGAGGCAGTCGCGCTGGGCGGCTCACACGCGACGGCCACCAGGAGCAGGACACCAACACAGCTTCGGGACGTGCGATAGATTCGGTTCATTGCGCCTCGGAGCGGTGCGCGCGGACCATCGCACGCAGGCAGCGGGGTCAGCAATCCCGCGAGGCGTTCATCGCGACCGCACTCAGGCGCCTCGAAGCAGCCCGACCCACAAGAAGTCCTGGGCGTCGGTCAGCATATGAAAGAGCAGACCGACGGCGACAATCCGGACCGGCGCGCGGGGAACCAGCAGCAGCAGCGCGTAGATGGCGATCGCTGGATATGAATGCAGCGGGTGAAACCCAACGCTCATCCGGTCCGGGTCGAATAGCGGATCCGCCAGAAGGTGGTCGGCATCCACGAGCATCGTGGCGATCATGATTCCCCACGCCGCCTTCCACCGATCGCGAAACAACCACCAAGCCAGCAAGCCCGGGGCACAGAAGTGCAGGCCGTAATGCGTCACGAAACGCGCAGCGGGCAGCCACAGCATCCAGCACGAGTCTAGCAACGCCCGCCAACCAGCATCGCACCTTGTGTGTTGGTGTCATGCGTGCGCGCTCTCGGCGGAGGTTCGGGGCCGATGGATGCTTGGTCAAACGCAGTCGCCCCGATATCGTGACCGGGGACGGGACGGGGACATGATGGGACGACACTGGATCGGAATTGGTATTGCGGCCACCTTGGTCGGTTGTGGGGGGGCGACCGCCCCAGCAGACATCCTCGACTCCGCGACTGGCGGCATCGTCCCCATCGACCCCGGCACCGGAACGGGCACCGACACCAACGGTGATACCGAGGACTCCAACATCTCCGATTCTCAGGGCGCGGAGTGCTTTGCCGATGACGAGTGTGCAGACGGCGAGATCTGCAACGCCCAAGGAAGCTGCGTCGAAGGCTGCAACGACGACACCCCATGTGCCGATGGCCTGGTGTGCTGTGACGAAGCCTGCGTGGACATCCTCAGTTCGGCGGAGAACTGCGGCTCCTGTGGCGAGGCTTGTGAAGGAGAGATGTCGTGCGTCGAGGCGCAGTGCGGTCTCGGCGAGTGCCCCGATGGCGCGAACGACTGCAATGGTGATGCTTCGGACGGGTGCGAAACCCAAGGCGACTGCACGTGCACGCCGGCCGAGACCCAAAACTGCTACTCCGCCGATCCTGCCACCCAGGACGTTGGCGCATGCGTTGGCGGTGTCCAGACCTGCAATGACGCCGGGACCGCTTGGGGCCCGTGCGAAGGCGAGGTCGTCCCGGTCTCGGAGCTGTGCGGCAACATGGCCGACGACAACTGCGATGGAGCGGTCGACGAAGATATCGATGCCGACGGAGACGGCTTCACGACCTGTGGCGGAGACTGCTGCGACACCGCAGGACCGAACTGCTCCACACCCGAGCTCGTCAACGCGGGTGCGTTCGAGGTCGACGGCAACATGGTCGACGACGACTGCGACGGCATGATCGACAACCCGCTCCCCGAGTGTGACGCCGCGCTGGCGAGCGACTCCGCCGACACCCTCGACTACGCCCGTGCGCTGGACCTGTGTCAGTTCACGGAGGAAGCGCCCGCCAACCCCGAAGACGCCGTGTGGGGCGTGATCGAGGCAGAACTTCTGCTGGCCGACGATACGGGCGTGCCCGATCCCAACTCGCGCTCGCTTCGCGACGGGTTTGGCGACAACGTCACCGCGCAGTTCGGGGACCGTCTCGTCGTGCTCTCCACGGGACATGCCGCCGACAACGCCGGGGACACCAACCCTGGATTCCAGGCGTACCAAACCGGGATTAACCTGGGCGAGACCTCCGCCGTTCCCGCGGACTGGTTCGCGGCCAACGGCAACAACTTGCCCAATGCGCCCGGCTGCCCGGACCCCAACAACACCACCGCTTTCAACCCGGTGAACCTGCACCTACGCGTTCGGGCCCCGACCAACGCCAACTCGTTCTCCGTGCAGATGTACTTCTACTCGGCCGAGTACCCCGAGTACGTCTGCACCGCGTTCAACGACTTCTTCATCACGCTGGTCGACAGCACCGACCCCGAGAACCCCGCCGATCAGAACATCGCGATCTACGACGACGGCGCCGGGTCCACGTGGCCGGTGGGTATCAACCTGGTTTCCGCAGCCGACGGGCTGTTCACGGCCTGCGAGAACGGCGGTATCGCCCAGTGCGGATCCGGCGGCAACTACAACGGTTGTGTCGACCCGGGCGCACTCGATGGAACCGGCTTCGACATCACCGCAACCGCGTGCGGTCACACCGGTCGTGCCGGCGGCGGGACCGGATGGCTCACCCTCAGCGGTAACGTCGAGCCCGGCGAAATCTTCGACGTCCGGTTCGTCATCTGGGACACCAGCGACGGGGTCTGGGACTCGACCGTCCTCCTCGACAACTGGGTGTGGTCGGTCGACGCGTCCGAGCCCGGCGTGACACCGAGCTGACCGCGCTCATCCGCAGTCCGCCTCGACGTACCGGCACCCAGCTCCGGTGCACAAACACGAGGTCTCGCGAACCTCGCCGGCTTCCGTGACGAAACGACGCCGCTCCCAGCCGGACGTACCGATGCGGATATCCAGCGCGCCTTCGCTGGCAGACGGCCCGCAGCACCCGAGGTTGCAGCACTCGCGGTATCATCTAGCCTCATGAGTACGCCCCAGCTCCACAAGACGGAGGTGGACCTCGACGGCCTGATGCGCGTGTTGGGCCAGCACCTCTACTCGACCCCCAACGTGGTCGTGCGGGAGCTGGTGCAGAACGCTCATGACTCGTGCACCCGCCGAGCACACGAACAGAGCGATGCTCCACAGCCGGCGATTTCGATCCGGGCCAACCCCAGCGAGGGCTGGCTGCACGTCGAGGACAACGGTGCCGGGCTCACGCACGAGGAGATCCAGACCTATCTCGCCACGGTGGGACGCGGCCGTACGCGCGAGCTCCGGGAGGACGGAGCGGACGGGTTGATCGGTCTGTTCGGCCTCGGGTTTCTCTCGACGTACGTGGTGGCGGAGCGTACCGAGGTGTGGACCACCTCGCACAAGGATCCCGCGACCGCGTGGCGGTTCACGTCGCGCTCTGGCCACCAATACACGATCGAAGAGGCCCCGGCCCGCAACGTGGGGACCTGCGTCAGCTTGCAGCTCGAGGACGCCCACCGCTCGCTCGCGCAGATGGGGCCGCTGCGATCGCTGTTGGAGAAGTACTGCTCCCTGTTGAGCATCCCGCTGACGCTCGAGGGGTACGGGCCGATCAATGGTGAATCCCCGCCGTGGCGCGACGCGGACGCAAGCGCGCTGAAACGGCGCAAACAGGCCATGGCATTCGCCGAGCGCTACGAGCAACGTTTTGCGCCGCTGTGCACGCTGCAGGTTCGCGACGATGGAGACGGCCCGCCCGGAGCCCGGGTCGAGGGCTTGCTGTGGATTCAGGACGGCTCGTCGTACGGAAGCGCCGACAATCGGAACGTCTCGGTTTTTGTTCGCGGCATGCTCGTCGACGACGACGCCCGGCACCTGCTCCCAGAGTGGGCGTCGTTTGTGGGCGCCATCGTCGAGTCCGACCAGCTCGTGCCCACCGCAAGTCGGGAAGATCTGCAGCGCGACGAGTTCTACGCGCATGCTCGAAACACGCTCGCCCGCTCGCTCATGACCGAGCTCGCGAGACTGGCCAGCGACGAGCCCCACACCTGGCGCCGGGTCGTTCGCCGACACAACGAGGCGCTTCTGGGGTGCTCGCTCGCCGCGCCCGGGTTGTTTGACCTGGTTGCCGATGAGTTGACCGTGCCCACCTCCATGGGCGACCTCGACCTCGAGGCCATCTTGCGCCGGTCCGCAGGGACCGTGTACGTCAGCCAGAGCGAACGTCCCGGTGTGGAGTCCCTGCTCTATCGGGCCCGCGACATCCCGGTGGTGCTCGGACAGCGTTACGGAGCGCTTGGGTTCGTGCAGCGCTACTGCGATGCCCGCACAGGTGCGGTGCATCTGATCGGCGACGGCGCCGACGAACGCATGCTCGGCGTGCAACCCAAGGACGCGCTCGATGCTCGACTGCTGGAGTGGTTCGGCGCCGACGACCTCGAGGTGCTTGCGGCGCGTTATGAGCCGAAGTCCCTGCCCTTCGTCGCCCTCGTCGACCGCAAGCAGGAACTCAAAGCCAGAATCGAAGACGACAAAGCCGATGCAGCGATGGGCGCCGCCACGCTGGCGCTCGCGCGCAGCTTCACCAAGACCATTGAGAAGCGCGCGACCCAGCTGCTGTACGTGAACCTGGCGTGCCCCGCGATCGAAGCGGTCCTCGAATGCGAAGACCAGGACCGACAGGCCAGCGGAGTCCGTCTGCTTCGGGCAGTGCTCGGCATGCTCACGGCGCAAGACGACCTTCGCGGAACACCGACGCTCGACGAAGCCTTGATCGACCTGCAGCACGCTGTGTGTGCGCTGACCGGAGCAGAAGGAGGTGCGCAGCCATGAACATCTGGGCGTGGGTCTATGACAAACAGGAGCAGCTGCGCGAGCGAGGCCACCACCGGCTGGCCGCCGTGATGGACGACCTCCCCACCGCCGTCTGCGACATGCGCCACGAGCAAGCGGAGGCCATGGTTCCTGAAGGTCTCGCGCTGGCGACGGACCTCGAGGAGCCCTGGGTCGAGATCTTCCTGCGTCACTGGCTCATGCAAAGCCGGGTCCTGCACCGCTACCAGGGACGCGACAACCTCGAGGGTTGTGTTGCGCTCCTCGAGTTCTCCCATCGCCCCGGCAACCGCGACTGTCCGCAGAGTTTGTGCGTGGTCCAAGACTTCGCGAACTGCTACGGGGTCACCGACGGGCCCGGCTATGCCCAGGAGCGGCTCTCGGTCACCGAAGAAGCGCTCGGACGCATCGACCCAACGTGGCCGTGTTTTGAGTGCATCAGCTTGGAGCGAGCCGGTGCCCTGCAGGACGCGGGACGGCTGCAAGACGCCGTGGACTTCATCGACGCTCAGCTCGACGCCGCCACCGCTGCAGATGTCGTCCGAAGCCACGACAAGATGTTCAAGAACAAGGCCCATTGCCTCGTCCTGCTGGGCCGAAGTGAGGAGGCATTGGCTCTGTTGCGTGCGGCACCGCCCAGCTCCGCTTCGGGGGAGAGTGGTGCCGTCGGCTACAGGATCGCCATGGCGGAGGCCTTGGTCGCTGTCGGACAACCGAAGGATGCAGCCGGCACTCTCCCCGCGTTGGACGACATCGACGACAGCGACGGCCGCGACTGGCTGTCCGTCATCGAACAGTTGGTCGACGCACAGTGCCGAGACAACGACGCGGAGCTCGGGCGTCAGGCGGCCACGGTCGTGCACCGTTTTGAAGCCAACGGCGCCCTTTGGAGCACTGCCGAGACGGCATTGATCGCCGCCCGTCTCGCAGCCCATCGAGGACTTCGGCTGCAGGCCGAGACCCTGATGCAGCTCGGGATGGACGCACGGGCCGAGCTCAAGGCCCCGCAGCACCTGGATGACGCACTCGCGCAGACCCGGAGCGTCATCGAACAGACCCCCTCGGCGGTCTTGGACCCGAGCATCACCACGCCCGGTGCGCTGGACTCCGAGGCCCTTCCCGAAGCGGCCGACGCCGCGCTCGAAGTGCTCGGTGCCGGTTGTTCTCGGTGGCCAGACGACACCCGGCTGGCCACGCTTCAGGGCGCAACGCTGTCACACCTCGGGCTCACGTCCGCCGCGAAGCGACACCTGGAAGCCTTCCTGCAAAGCCACCCCCAAGCGCGAGACGTGGCGAAGGCCCTCGGCGGCGTGCTCCGTGACACGGGACGGCACGAGGACCTCGAGGCGTTGGTCCAAGAACGATTCGAGGCCGACGATCCGATGGGTCGATGGCTGCTCGCCACGAGTCACGAGCGCGCCGGACGATTCGCGCTGGCCGTGGACGGCTTCACCGAGATGCTCGAGCTCGACCCCGATGCGGACGCGGCACGGGCCCGTCTGTGCGACATCGCGGCCAAGCAGCGCCGTTGGGACGACGCGCTGGCGCTCTCCGGCACACTGGTCGAGCGGCACGAACCGGGGCCGCACGACTGGGACCGCATCGTGGCCGCGACCGCGTTGGGCCGCTGGGAGATCGTACGCGCTGGCGCGATTCGCTTGGGGATGGAGGTCGAGCCGGGCGATGCGCCCATCAATGAACGCTGGGGCGGCGCGTGGATTCGAACGGCGCGCGGGCAGTGTTACTGGGCCACGCGCACCGGGCCCGTCACCGCACGCATCGAAACGATCACCGGTGACCGGGAAGAGCGGGAGCGGCAAGACGACGTCGTACTCTTCGACCCGGCGCCCGTCGATCGCGATGAGACCGACGAACGAACGCTCTTCACCTACCGTGAGCTCGAGCTGCTTCACGAAGGTCAGCGGCGCGCCTTCACCATCGACGGTGTGCATCCGGGATCCGAAGCGCTCCAGAAGCTCGTGGAGACGCTGGGGGACCTCTCGCTGCGACTGCAACGACGCTCCGGCGACGAGTACATGCTCACCGAGCCCGGGACGAATGGGGGCGAGGGCGAGCAGGTTCGGGGCGTGTATCTCTTTGCCACGGTGCCTGCGAGCACGGACCTCGAGCAGCTGCACGGGGCACTGACGGCGGCGGCCAACGCCTGGCCGGGCCCGGCCGTCTGGATCGAGCTGTGTGAAGCGCTCGTACAGACCCACGGACCGGGCTACGCGAACGAACTCGCCCGGCAACGTGCGCTCGCCGAGGCCTACGGGATGTGATCGCAGCCTACTCGCTGAACGTCACGTAGCTCGACAATCGAATCCGTCCACGACCACCCTCGACCGGAACACCTGCAAACAGCCCCCGGTACTCGATGGTGTTGAGCTCTCCGATGTTCACCGCGTCGGTGATGTCGATGACCCAGGGCTCGATCGCAGCCCCCGGACACCACCCCGCACGCCCCGGCGTCCAGTTCCCCCACTGACCGGGGACAACACCATCATCGACCGCCTCGCCGCACCGCTGGGCGGTCACCTCGCCGGGGAAATCCCGCAGATGAACCATCTCGCCGTTGACGGTGAACTCGTGCTGGTGCTCGCACCATTCGGCGCAGTTGTTCGCTTCCTGCCCGTGTCCCGAAATCAGCGCGGTGAACTCGACGCGGGTCGTGCCCGCCGGCGGCGTGAACTCGACCGGATCCCAGGTGTTGTAGTCGTCGTTGAAACCGCGGTTTCCGGCGAACGTGGGAATCGTTTCTTGCACGGACGCGTCCTTGCTCGCATCCCGCAGGCGGATCCGAATGTCCCACACAGACGGATTCATGTTCCAGATCATCCCGAACTGAACCCAGCGCATGCCGCCGCCGCGGACCAGGCCCAGCATGTGTGACGCGTCGAACACCCACCGCCGGACTCCGGGCCGCGCATACGGAGTGATCCATCGCGCCAGCTCGTTGACCTGCGCATCACAAGCATCGGTGTCGCAGAGGTTGAGCATCGCCTCGTAGTCCCAGTGACCACAGTCGGCGTCGGGGTCGGGGCCGCACTGCGCGGTCACGACGACTTCCATCGTATCGAACGCTGCCATCGCCCCCGCGTCCGGGAACTCCGCTGGCCAGGCGGTCCAGTTGTTGCTGTTGGCGAACGGCCCGTTGGGCAGACCCGAGCAGGATCCGTCGCACTCTGGTTCGAAGGTGTACTGGTCGAGCACCACGACCTGGGTGACGTCTCGCTGCGCCTCGAGCCTCAGGTCTTGAGCGTGCCGGGCGTTGTAGTAACGCGCGGTGTAGCCGAGCACCGGGGCCGCAGGGGCGAAACTTCCGCCGGTCGTGTCGCTCGTGGATCCGGGGTCGTCCCAACGTTGGGCACGATCGATCGCGAAGGTGATCTGGTCCGGACGCGCGCTGAGGAAGTCGACGATGCTGCCCGACGCGTCGGTCACAAAGTGCACACGCGAGGACCAGTGCTCCTGCGCCCCCGCGTCCAAGCCCGCCAGCGCGCCACCGATCGAGGACTGCCACTGCTCGGCGCCCGTAGCCGAATCCCCTGACGTGGTCAGGAAGAAGTAGTGAACGTTGAGCGCGGAGCGTTCGAACAACTCTGTCGTCGCGGTGCTGCGCAGTCCCGATGCGGTCGCGCTGCCCTGGTCGTTGACGAACACGTAGGAGTCGCAGCCGGAGAAGTTCTCGGAGAGCGACCACGGCCCGAAGGTCGTCTCGACGCTGAACTCTCCGGCGACCTCTCCCCACGCACTCCCCTCCCCTTCGAACAGCTCGGCGCGAGGCAGCCCAAGATCGTCACAGAAGGGGTCGAGCACCGACCCGCCCGACGATGAGGACGCCTCTGCCGAACTACTCGATGCCGCACCAGTGTCAGACGAGCTCGACCCCGCGCCCGTGCTCGTAGACTCGGCGGCCGTTGTCCTCGGGCCCGCCCCGGTCCCATCGCTCGACGAGCTGCGACCCGCCCCCTCGCTCGCCTCGCCCGAGCCGCCACCGCAGGCCACCAAACACGCAACGACGAGGCCGACACTGCTGCGCTTCATGGGGCCAGCATAGACAGCTCGTGGGCCGGTGTCAGGGCGCACACGGCCTGACATCGTCCCAGCGCTACCCGCCGTGCCGACGTTCGAGGATGTCGTTTGTGGTCCCGCCTGCGGACGAGCCGTCGCCACGGGAGTGGATATAGTCGAACAGCGCATCCACCTCGACTTCGACCGTCGCCCCTCGCTGCAGACCAGCGATGGCTCGCGGCGCGTTCTGCAAGATGCCCTTCATCTTGGCGCCGTTCCATTGGGTCACCTCGACCCACATCCACTCGATCCCGCCGTCGTCGGTCGAGAACGGCGCCTTCACCGACAAGTGTTCGAGGTCTGGGACGCCGCCCGCGAAGTGTTTCTCGAGCTTGGCCAGCTCCTGCTTCGCTTTGGCCGACGCGGCGAGCAGCTCGGCATCCTCCGCCTCGGCGTCCATGATCTTCCCCTCCATCGGCCCGTAGATGCTCTCGAGCAGTTTGACCTGCCGCTGCTGCAGCGAACCGGTGCCCGGGTAACGAAGCACCAGCAGTCGCCCTGGCGCATCCCCCTCCTGCTTGGTTCCCACCCCCAGGTGAACGGTCACCGTCTTCCCGTCTGGCGTCGAGATGGGCAGCGTCCCTCCCTCGCCCACGACCGCCCCATCGACCATCGTTTCGGCCACGAGGTTGATCAGCGCGCCCATCGTCTCGCCTTCATGTGCGGCGACGCCTTCGTTCGCGATCTCGGGCAAGCCGAACTTCCCAAGACCCAGCGTGACCTGCCGGATGAGTTCACCGTCGCGGTAGTTGTGGGTGGTGAAGTGACGCCAGCGTTCACCCGCCTTGTCCGGGCCAAACTCCACCCGCTTCGCCCACTCGTCTCGCGCGAAGAGCTGCCGGGTCTCCTCGTCCCAAGGCAGTCCATCCGAGGCCGTGGCGATCTCGGCCACCAGCGCGTTCGCCTCGTTCATCGCCGTCTCCGCTTCGGAGGGATCGGACACGGAGACTCGGAGCACTGCCACCGCCTTCGCTCCTTGCACCGCCTTCACCTCTTCCGGCGACAGCCCAACGCCAATGAACGCCAGCATGTCGGGCGCGGGTGGAGCGAACGTCTCGATGGCGGGGAACTCGAGGTCCACCTTCACGCTCGAGGAGTGGGCTTCGACGGCCTTCGTCGCTGCGGCTTTCAATGCGGCGGGATCACCGTCTTGCCCGTACACGGCAAGACTGAACGACACGGGGCCTTCCCGAAGCGCCCCAGCCTGCCAGGGCTCGGCGGACGAGGACGCATCCGCCGAAGCCTGGACTTCGCGGCCGGGCGTGGCACCGGTCGTGGCCGGATTCTTGAGCGAATCGCAGGCCGTGAGCAGCAGGGTGAGCGACAGCGCATGTCGGAGCACGGGCTTTCCTACCATCGACGCGGCAGGCCAGGCGGCCGCCCTACCCGGCCGGAGCGTCCTCGCGCCGACCATCCGCATGGATGGCAAACCGCCCCTGCCCGCGGTCATGCACCGGCGCGTCGCGTTTCCAGGGCCAGCCCCCGAATTGCGTCCGTCGGTAGTCCTCGAACGCCTGCTCGATCTCGGCTCGGGTGTTCATGACAAACGGCCCGTGTTGCGCGACCGGCTCCCCGATCGGACGACCCTGCAGGAGCAGAATCTCCGCCACCGCGTCGCCGGTGTTGTGAAGCATGAGCGGTGCGTCCGACTGCACGAGGGCAGCGTTGTTCACATCGAGTGCTCCCTCCCCCACAGCCACGCGCTGTCCGCGATGGAAGTAGATCATGCGGTGCGCTTCTTTCGGCGCGGGGGGCAGCGTCGCGTGGGCACCGGGTTGCATCTCCAGCGTCCAGATGGCGACGTGCGAGTCGGGCTGTGCCGCCCAGGAGTGTTGCGGAGGCGCAGGCGCATCGTGCCCCTCCAGACTTCCCGCGTTGATCGTCACCAGCGTTTGCCGACCTGCGTCATCGCGGAGCGTAACCTTGGGGATCTCATCGGCCCACAACATCTTGAAGGCGGGGTCGACCATCTTGTTCTTGGCCGGCAGGTTGAGCCACAGCTGGAACAGCTCCGCGGTGTTGCCCGACTCCCGGTCGAGCAGTGGGAACATCTCGGAGTGCACGATTCCACTGCCGGCCGTCATCCACTGACAGTCGCCGCGACCGAAGCGCGCGGTCGCGCCCAGGGAGTCCGAGTGATCGAGCAAGCCGCGTCGGGCGACGGTCACCGTCTCGAAGCCACGATGCGGATGCCTCGGAAAGCCCGGCACGACGTCGCCGTGATACATGCGCCAGCCGTCGCGTACCTCGAAGTCGCTACCAATGCTGCGCCCCTTCAGCAGCGCTGGGTCGGGGCCCATCGATTCGTTGCCCGCCGGATACTCGTCGAGGTGGTAGGCGCAGAAGAGGAACGGGTCGAGTGTCGGCCACGGAAACCCGAGGGGTACGGACTCCTGAATCATGGGTTCGAGTGTAGGAACGCTCTGGCGGCGCGCATCCCCCCAAACCCCGGAACGGTCTGCCCCGCAGCGTGCAACGACGAATGCGGCGACGAACGCGCCTCCGTGCCAGATCGCTTGGCGCTTCGGCCGACCGGGCGCATACTCGCGCCGGGGAAACCTACCGGGAAGTCGATGACCGTTCGCGCCTACTCCACTTGCTTGCTCCTCTCCCTCGCACTGCCCGTTGGTTGCGGAGTCGATGAACCCGCCCCGGCGGCCGAAGGCGAAACCGACGCTTCCGCCACCACGGGCGCCGAAGGCTCGGAGGGCGGCGAGAGCTCGGGCACCGCTGGCGAAAGCTCGGGCGGCGTCGCAGCCGAGGTCAGCTACTACGAAGACGTGCGCCCGCTGCTCGCACAGCACTGCGTCTCTTGCCACACCGACGGCTCGATCGCGCCGTTCCGACTCGACACGTACGACGAGGTCGCCGGTCTCGCCCCCGCGATCAAGGTCGTGGTCGAGGGCCGAACGATGCCGCCGTATGGGGTCCGTGCCGACGGTAGCTGCCAAGACTTCGACGAGCCGAGCTGGCTGACAGAGGAAGAGATCGCGACCATCTCCGCGTGGGTCGATGGCGGGATGGCGGCGGGCGACGACACACTCGAGGCCCCCGAGACCCCCACACTCCCCACACTCGAGGGCGAGACCGAACTCGTCACCATTCCCGAGTACGAGCCGGGGACCCAAGAAGACCTCGGCTTCGCGCTCGACGACTACCGTTGCTTCCCGATCGAGCTTGGGCTGGAGCAAGACCGCTATCTCGTCGGCTACGACGTGCTCCCCGACAACGAGGAGCTCGTGCACCACGTGCTGGGCTTCCGCGTGAACCCGGAGTTCCTGAACAACACCGACGCGATCGCCGTGCTCGAAGGCCTGGACGACAAGCCGGGGTGGCCCTGCTACGGCGCGGCGGGCAACGGCATCCTTCCGCAGGGTGTGCCCGTGACCTGGGCTCCGGGCCAAGGCGCGCTCAACTACCCCGAAGGGGTCGGCGTTCGCTTCGCACCGGGCGACCTGATGGTCGTACAGATGCACTACAACCTGCTGGACGAGGGCGGCGGCATCGATGCATCGAAGGTGCGCCTGAAGTGGGCCGACGAGGTCGAGAAAGAAGGCTTCCAGGTGCTGTGGGATCCGTTCCTCTTCGGCTCCTTCGGCGGCGGCGGCGACACGCTCGAGCCGGGCATGGACAGCGTGAAGTACAGCTGGAACGCGACGTTCCGCGACATGTTCGCGTTTGATGGGTACGAGTTCGAGTCGATCGACGTGCTTGGCGTCCTGCCCCACATGCACGATCACGGCCGCAAGATGGCCATCGAGATCGAGCGCGCAGACGGCATGGAGTGTGCGGCCGACGTGGATCGTTACGACTACAACTGGCAGCGGACGTACTTCTACACCGAGCCCGTGACGGTCAGCGACGCCGACAGTCTGCACGTCGAATGCGACTTCGACACCAGCAACGAGACCCAGCCGCTTCAGGCTGGCTTCGGCACGCAGGACGAGATGTGCCTCGTCGGGTTCTTCTTCACGGAAAGCGACTGAAGAGCCACGGAATGAGCCGGTGCTACCGTCGTGGGGTGAAGCGTTGCAGTGTGCTGCTCACCCTCGCCTGCGCTTGCGCAACGACGGAGCCATCGCCGGACGCCGTTGCTGCAGAAGCGGCACCGGATCCGATCGCCGCCAAACCGACGACGATGCCGAAGTCCGCACCCGACGACGCGCCCTCGGCAGATACCGACGCGGCGCAGGTCGAAGCCGAAGCGCTCCGGTGTGACGGCCCAGCCCTGATGCAGCGAGGTGCGAGCGCCATCGGTGCTCTCTCCCCGGACGATGCTGCACTGAGCGCATCCCTGCTCGCGGCGTGGGAGCGCGGTCGAGCGTTCGACAATCGGGGGACGATCGAGCCCGCGGGTGTCGACGAGATGCTCCCGCGTTTCACCGCAGCGCTTGGGATGGCCCCGCCTCGCTGGTGGGTGGACACGCTCAAGTCTGCGCGAGGCGGCGAAGGCATCGCGACCGGGTACGACCTGCAGATGGCCCAGGACGGATACGGGGACCGACGGGGCAAACTCAGTCGAGGTCCCGGCGGCGTCCTCATTCGGGGGACCTCACCGCTCGTCGAGTCGGACGGCATGCTGGCGTATGACCTCTCGAGCGGACGGGTCGAGCTGGGCCCGGTCCCGAGCCACCGTGGGACCGCGATCGAAGTGACCCGAGCGCGGGCCGGGACCACCCTGTACGTCGCGATGTTCGAGCCCGGTGCGGGCGGGTTCCGTTTCCCGCTGCGCGCTGTGGCCAGTGATGGCAAGGAGCGCTGGGTGACCGAGGTCTGTGCCGCCGACCGCAAGGTGCTGGGCGGACTCGGCTACATGGTCGTGCAGATGGTCGTGCTCGAAGACCCGCCTGCCAAGCCAGGCGTGATGTCCAAGTCGAACGCGCGTGGGCTCGCGGTCTTCACCGCAGAGACGCACGGCGTCACGGTCGAGGTCTTCGAACTCGACACCGGCGCCCGTACGCTGGCGTGGAGCTCGGACCTGTGGAGCTGGAGAGGCTGACTCAGCGTCCGGGGCCGATGGCCTTTTGGCCCTTCGCCTTGCCGTAGTAGTAGACGGCGGCGGCAGGGAAGCCGAACAAGAACAGCAGAGGCCAGGTTGCGGCGAACACCGTAATCGCGGCACCGGTCCCCGCGCCAGCGGCGATTCCCACGGCCGCAGCGGAACCGGTGTTCGTCCGCTTCTTCTTGGCGACGGCATAGGCTCCGCCCGCAGCGGCAATGGAGAACAGCACGGTCAACAGCATCGTCGCTCAACTATACATCGGCGCCCACGACTCTGTTCCCCGCGACACGAAGTGCCGGCGAGGGTGGCGCCACAGGGGGGTCAACCGGCGCGCTGGCTGGTCTCCGGCAGTGGCACGACCGACGCGGCTGCCGGCCCCCACTGTGACAGTCTTGTCATGGCAGAAGTGGCCTGCCAGTGGTCCCACGGTGTGTTAGGCTGCTTTCTCGGCGTGTTTGGGCGTCGTCTACCTTGCTTTGAATCGCCCCCTTCGACCGGGGGCTTTGGATAAAAACCGATGAATCTTAGATTGTTGCGTCGTTCCACGACCATGGCTGGGACCGCGACGGGTGTCTGTGCACTCTCCGTTGCGGCCCTCGTTTTCTCCACCGCCACCCTCATGCCGTCTCGCGCCGAGGCGTGTGGCTGCCTCTCCCCTCCAGATCCGGTCGCGCTCGACACCAACAACTTCGCGGTCAACCAGCAGGCCGAGCAGATCATCTTTGAGGTCGGCGAAGAGACGGTCAGCGCCCACGTCCAGATTCGGTACGCGGGTGACCCCGAGCAGTTCGCCTGGATCGTCCCAGTCCCGAACGTACCCGAGCTCGAGATCTCCCACACCATCGCGTTCGGCATGGTCGACGAGGGCACGTCGCCCATCGCCTACGCCGGGTACGAATCCCTGTGCCCGGTCCCCGAGTTCACCTGCGAGTACCACCCAGCTCCGGAATGCGAGCTACCCGGTGAGACAAGCGACACCTGGAACGACGGAGGCACGACCGGCGCTGATCCGGGCGGCACCGGTGGCGACGGAGAAGGGACCGGCGAGCCCCCCGGTGGCGTCGACGTCATCGACATGCAAACGGTCGGGGACTACGAGACCGTCACATTCAGTGCGGACGACGCTGCGCTCGCCGTCGACTGGCTGCAGGAGAACGGATTCATCGTCAACGAGACGATGACCCCGTACATGCAGCCCTACATCGACGGCGGCATGGTGTTTGTCGCTGCCAAGCTGGTCGCCGGCGCCGGGGTCGACTCGATCAAGCCGCTGAAGATCACCTACGCCGGGACGCAGCCGATGATTCCGCTGCAACTCACCGCCGTCGCAGCCGAGCCGCACATGACCGTCTCCGCGTTCATCTACGCGGACGAGTCGTACGCACCCGTAGACCACCCGCTCGCACAACTCGATGCCGCTCGGATCGCGAGCGATCCGTCGGGACGCAACAACTACCCGATGGTCCTCGCGGCTTCGATCGACGAGGCCGGCGGTGACGCGTTCGTGATGGAGTACGAAGGAACTCCGGTCCGCCCGGGCTTCTCCGACGAAAGCGGATGCTGCGGAAGCAGCGACTGGTGCGGGATCGCCGACGATGCCCAATGCCAATGCCCGGACTCCGAGTGGGACGGGGGCGACTGCGCGCAGATCGACGGCCTGCTCGAGAGCATCGAGTTTACCAACCGGCTCGCAGACGACTACTCCGTGCTGACGCGCCTCACCACGCGCCTGTCTCCCGAGGAGATGACGTTTGACCCGATGTTCGAAGGCGTCGGCGTGCGGGAAGAGGTTCAAGGCGCGTTGCGACTCGAGGGACTCGAGTACTCGCTCCTGGGCTGCGACCCGGACGTGATCGATCAGGCCGCGTACGCCGAGAACCTGCTTCAGCAGGAGTGCACCGCGATGTACTGCGGTGAAGGCTCGTGTGTTGTTGGCTCGTCTGGCAAGGCCGGCTGCGACTGCAACGATGGATTCGTCGCGAAGAGCTTCACCGACTATGACGGCGCGAAATCGGTCACCTGCGTGCCCGAAGTCGGGACCGTCGATCTCGGTCTCACGACCGACCTCCCGGATGTTTGCGATGGGTTCGACTGCGGCTCCGGCGACTGCGTCGCATTGGGTGGCTTTCCGACCTGCGACTGCGGCACGGGGAACTCTGCGTTGTTCGACGAAACCCTCGCCGCGGTCACGTGCGAGGGCGACACCAAAGCGGTGGGCGACGCCGGAGCCCGCAACTACACCGGACCGCTTGTGGACCTCGAGGTCTGCGCGCCAGCACCACCGACGTGCGGCGACAGTGGCTGGCTGGTCGAGGCGAACAACACCGGTATCCACGGGGTGATGTGTGAGAGCTCGACGCCCGCAGAGGAGCGTTTCGAGATCCCCGATCCCCCCACGTGCGAGGAAGTCTACGGCGAGACCGCAACCGCGGTCGACGACGGTCCCCAGCCGGGCGTCGGCGGTGGCTGCAGCAGCACCGGGTCCGCGGGCGGAATCGGCTCGGGCCTGCTCTCGCTGTTGCTGTTCGGCACGTTCCGTCTGCGTCGTCGCCGGCGCTAGTTCGAGGGGCGCAACGAATCCTCCCGCGAGGGCGACCCCCTCGCGGAGGAACGAACCGAAATCGCGCTTCCCGGATCCCCAGAACTGCCTTCGGATGCCACCTCTGTCGGCGCGGCTCCGCTTGACCGCCGACCGTGCGGCGGTGAAGCTGAATGGGGATGGGGAGCGGTTCGTACGCATCGGCTTCGGGAGTCGACGAGACGATCGCAGCCACCGGCGGCGGGGAGGTGGCGGAGGACCGCCACCGCGGTGAGGTCCGCGAGCAGGAGCCTGGAAGCCTCGTGGGCCGCTACATCATCTCGAGACGGATCGGCATGGGCAGCATGGGGGTCGTCTACGCGGCCCATGACCCCGAGCTCGGCCGCGACATTGCCCTCAAACTCGTGCGAGTCGACCATCGGCCAGGGCGTGCCGACGCGACTGCCCGTGTGCTGCGAGAAGCCCAAGCGATCGCCCGTCTCAACCATCCCAACGTGATCGTCGTCAACGACGTTGGGCAACACGACAACGAGGTCTTCATCGCGATGGAGCTGGTCAAGGGTATGACGCTCTCCAGTTGGCTGTCGGCGAAGCCTCGGACGTGGCGAGAGACCCTCGAGATGCTGAGCCTGGCCGGAGAGGGTCTTGCGGCCGCACACGCCGCGGGTCTGGTCCATCGCGACTTCAAGCCCGACAACGTCCTCGTCGGGGACGACGGTCGCGCACGGGTCCTCGATTTTGGTCTTGCCCGCCCGGCCAGCGCCGAAAGTCTGGCCGGCACCCTGCCGGTGGCCGACGACGCTCCAGGGGTCGAGGCGGTGGACGTCGAATCCTCGGTTGCAACGCGGGTGTCCGGGACGCCCGCGTACATGGCACCCGAGCAGTTCAAGCTGAAGCCACTGGAGCCCAAGGCCGACCAGTTCAGCTTTTGCGTGACCGCCTGGGAGGCATTGTTCGGGCAACGTCCGTACGAAGGCGACACCTACGCCACGATCGGCGCGGCGGTGACGCTTGGCCGCCGCCGCGAACCGCCCGTCAACACGGACGTCCCGCGATGGCTCCAGCAGGCCATCGACCGCGGCTTGGCTGTCGACCCCGAGCAACGCTGGCCGTCCATGCGTGCGCTGCTCGAATGCCTACGCGCGGGGACACGAAGCAGCCGCACCCGTGCGCTCTGGCTCGGTGGCGGGGCGGCGGCGATGTGCGTGGCCGCTGTTGCATGGCTCGCGTCAACGGGGGAGCAGGAGGCCACGTGCTCCGGCGGAGCCGAGCGGATCGATGACGCGTGGGGTCCACGGACCAAGGCCGCCGTCACCCAGACGTTCGAGTCCAGTGCCCTACCCTTCGCCGCGGATGTATGGGGCAAGCTCGAGAGCGAACTCGACGTGTATGCGGATGCGTGGGCCGAAGCACACCATGAAGCCTGTGCCGCAACGCAGGTCCGCCAGGAGCGGTCGCAGGCTCTGATGACGGCCCAGATGGATTGCCTCGCGCATCGCCGGCGAGCTCTGGAGTCGTTGACCGGGGCGCTCCAAGACGCACCTTCGGCAGCCGCCGTCGGAGGTGCGCTCGAAGCCGCCCGGGCTCTGCCCTCGGTCTCCTCGTGCACCGACCTGGAGTACGTCACTGCGGCCGTTGCACCCCCTGCCGCGCCAGAGGTCCAAGCGAAGGTTGACGACATCCGGACCCAGATCGTGCAGGCGAAGTCCGCCGCCGCGCTGGGCGACCCTCGCGGTGCACTCGCGGCGATGCGGGAGACTTTGGTCGATGCCGAGCTCGTCGACTACGAGCCGGTGCATCTCGAGGCCGCGCTCGCGCTGGGGCGGCTCGAGGACCAGGCGGGGAACTTCGACGAGGCGGAGGCACAACTTCGAAGAGCGTTCTTCGGAGCAACGCAGGCCGGAGCCAACGAGATCGCCGCAGAATCCGCCACGGAACTCGTCACCATCGTCGGTGAAAGGCTTGGGCGTTTCGACGAAGCGATGGAGTGGGTCCGCCACGCCGAGGCAGCCCTCGGAGCGAATGGCGGAGACCGCATGCGACTGTGGAGCGCGCTGGGCAGCGTGCACCACAGAACCGGAGACCTCGACAGCGCGGAGGCCTACTACAACAAGGCGCTCGAGCGCGCGGACGAGCTGGGCGCGCAACTGCGGGTTGCGGCCACGACCGACGACATCGGGGTGCTCTACTCAGACCGCGGCAACTACCCGAAGGCTCGGTCTCTTCACGAGCGTGCCTTTGAGATCCGGGAGGCGGAGTTCGGGCCCAACCACCCCGCGATTGCGGACTCACTGCTGCGATTGGCCAACGTGGACCAACTCAGCGGCGAGTTCGACGACGCGGTCACCGGCTACGAGCGCGCGAAGTCCATTTTCGTGGGCGCGCAGGGACCCGACGCTGAGCCGCTGGCCGGATTGCACCACAACCTGGGCAGGCTTCAGTTCATGCAGGGTGACCTCGGCGCGGCGCTCGAGAACTTCGAGCGGTCGGCTTCGGTGATGGAGGAGCATCGTGGGCCGGACCATCCGATGGTGGCCTCCGTCCTCAACTCGCTTGCCGCCACCCTTCGGCGACTGGACCGGATCGACGAAGCCCTCAAGGTCGCTCAGCGCGCCGAAGCGATCCAGTCTCGAGCGCTCGGCCCCGACCATGTCGACCGCGGAGCGACTCTGGTGAGCCTCGCCAACATCTATGACCTGCAAGACAGGCTCGATGAGGCTCTCGCGCTGCACGAGGAGTCCGAGCGGATCTTTCGCGCCGGCCTGGGAGACCAGCACCCGTTGGTCGTCATCGCGCTGAGCAACCAGGCTCTGGTTCACGTCAAACTCGACAAGCCCCGTCGTGCCATCAGGCTCTTGGAGGAGGCCTCTGAGATCCAGACGGTGGTCGTCGGCACCGACCACCCCGACCTGGCACTGACGCTGCGTTCGCTCGGCCTCGCCCTCAAAGCCGACGACCGACCTCGCGAGGCCATCGTTCCGTTGCGTCGTGCGCTCGAGATTCACGAAGCCAAGGAGATGCAGGGGGAGGCACGCGGAGAAACCGAGATGCTCCTGGCCCAAGCGCTGTGGGCGGAGGGTGAACGAGAAGAGGCTGTCATGTTGGCGGACTTGGCGTGCGAGCGGTTCGTGACCGCCAAGGCAAGCCGTCAGCTGGAGGCCGCAAACACGTGGCGGAAGGACAACGACCTGCCTACGAAGTAGGCGGGCCGCATCGCCGCTCTCCCCTATCTTCGTTCCACGCTCATGAACCGGACCGGGCTGCGGTACCCCTCGCGGTCATAGGCCCGCACCCCGAAGAACAAATTGTCTTTGGACACCGGCACGGTCACCTCGAGCGCCACGCCCACATCCTTGACGCCGGTCCACACCGCCGCGGTCGTCTCGCGCCAAACGAGTTCATACCCAGCAACATCCGGTTCCGGACTCGCATCCCAGCGCAGCGTCGTGTCGTGACTCAGGCCGGTCGCGTCGATTCGCGCATTCCCGGGCATCGAAGGTGCGTTCGCCAGATGAGCCAACGCAGCAGCGTTGAGCCGAGCGACGCCAGCCAAGTACTCCGCGTCCACATGCTCGGCCAGGTCGCCGTATGAGTGCCCGGCCTCTGTCCGTACATCCTGGTGCTGCCGGTCATAGTTTTCCTCGACCTCGGTGAATCGCACCGCCGCAAACCCAGCCTCGTTGAACGCCGTGTGGTCTCCGCCGCGCAGGAACCTGTCCCGCCGAAACACCAGCTTCGCCTGCACCGGAAGCGCGTGCTTCACCCCCACCGAATGCACGAAACGCGCAAGCTGCCGACTCGCGCCATCATGCGTGCCCGCAAGCGTCCGCAGCTGCGCCAGGTCCGTCTCGCTCAACGGATTCTCCAGCGCGATCGAAAACACCCGAACCTCGCCGTCATGGTTCGCACCACTGGGACCACTGGGGTCCCCGACGATGTCGTTGGACAACACGGCACGCACATCGATGCCCTTCTCCTTCGCAGCCTGCGCATGAGCCCGTGCGCCCAGCAACCCCTGCTCCTCGCCGGCGGTCGCCATGAACACAATCGTGGCGTCGTACTCGTGCTGCGACATCACCCGAGCCAGCTCCAGCACCACCGCGGTCCCCGACGCATCGTCGTTTGCGCCCGGCGCGTCGGCGGTGCGGTTCATCGGATCCGTCACCCGCGAATCGTAGTGCCCAATCACGTAGTAACGCCGGCCCGCAGCTTCGGGCATCGCCCCCCGGAGGGTTGCGACCACGTTCACCACATCGGTCGGCACATCCACCCGCCGTCCGTCGGCCTCGATGCGGTGGCGGTCCATGGTGACCTCGAGTCGAGAGGAGGTGCGCAACCGCGCTGCGATGCCTTCACGAGCCGCCCCGATGCCCCGCGCAGGATCGTCCGTTGCCGACAGCGTGTGCCGCGTCCCGAACCCCACCAGCATCTCGATGCTCTCGGCCATCCTGGGCGCATCGATCGCCGCCAACATCGTGTCGACCTCCGCCGGCCCCTGCGACACCACCGTGGTGTCCGTCGGGGTAGCCTCCGTCACGGGCGCCTCGAGCGGGGCCGGCGGCGGAGGCAAGCTCTCGAAAGATCGCGCACAACCGACGCCCAGAACCAGGAGGACCGCAGCGGCTCGCATGGCGGCGAGCGTATCAGTCGGCGAGCGTGAACTCAGCGACCACCGGATAGTGATCGGAGCGCCCCAGCGCATGCACATCTGCACGCAGCAACGACAGGCGCGCGTCGTAGACGATGTGGTCCAGCATCGAGGACAACTCCCCCACCTTCAGCGGCCAATGCCAGGTGTCCGCCTTGGGTTTGACCTGCGCCAACGCGCTGCGCATGCCCTTGTCCGCGAGGAACTCCACTGCGCGACCGTTCGCCCCTTCGTTGAAGTCGCCCGCGACGATCACCGGCACCTCCGCCTCGACGGCTCTCCAAAAGCCCTCGATCTCCTTTGCCCGAACCTTGCGCGTCGAGAACTGCCCGGTCACCCAGCTTCCCGAGTCACTGACCGGCGGCCTCAGATGCACATCGAGAAACTGCACCTCGCCGATCGGCGTCTCGACCGCGACGAGCCACCCCGGAAACCATCCCGCGTCGGGCTCCAAGTACTCGTCCCACGCGATCGGATACTTCGAGAGCACGCCCAACCCGCCGGCGTTGCAGCAGTCCTGCCACAGAATGTTGGGATACTGCTCTGAAAACGTGTCGCGGAACCGATCCTCTGACTCCGCCGTCGTCTCCTGCAGCAACACAACGTCGGCGTCGAGGGACTCGATCGCCTCGAGGTTCGCCTGCGCGTCGGCCACCCCAAAGTTGACGTTGAACGTCAGCACCCGGATGCGAGGCGCGGACGCGGGCGCCACGACCAACGGGGGGGCGGACTGCGAAAGGCTCGACGGGCTCGCATCTGCGGCGTGATTGCAGCCCCCGAGGAGGATGAGCGTGGCAATGACGGCGCGGTTCATGAGACTCCGACACCCAGCGTACTGCCAAGGTTCCCTCGAACCGTCACACGCTTGTAACGGACCTCGCGGTGGCCCCCTCGCCACGCGGCGGCACCGCCCCTCGCACCACTCGGACCCGTACGGGTCCAGCGAGGCCGAAGCCAAGTCAGTCGCGGAGACGGACCATCGAAACCCACGCGCGCACCGTCGCGCCGCAGCTCTCTTCCACGAATTCCAACCGCGACGCATCGGCGGCGTAGACCGCTCCCTGTTCCTCGACGAGCTCGCCGGGGCCAATCGAGACGTCGACCCCGTCCCACGTCATGACCACCCCAAGCCGAGTGTCGATGGCGGGACAGGGGTCTTGCACGAACATCCCGCCCACCTCCGGCTCGACCGGCGTGCAGTTTGCATCAAACGTCTCGATAGAGAGGTTGAACCACGCGGCCACCGTGTCCGGAACAGATGCGCTCACGGGCCAGCCGAAGTGCGCGACCAGGGTCTCCCCCTCGGGCGCGCTGAAGCGCACGCCGCGAGGCGTTAACCGCGCACAGAGATCGCCGTCCAAAGCCCTCGACCTCGTAGTGAAAGTATCTGGGAACGGTCCAACGCCACCGGCAACTGCCCCGGTGTCCACATGAACACGCTCTCCCGACTCACTCCGGCTCCGCTTCTCCTGCTGGCGTGCGCCTGCGATGCAAACCCATCGAGCGCGACCGACGGCGCCGACATTGAGCCGGCACAAGACGTGGAACTCGCGGACGATGCGGGCGAGCGTGTCGATCGAATGCCCGACGGTGTGGACTTGGCTGTACCCCGTGACCCGTTCGCAACAACGGCGGATTGTTGTGCGACCGGGCCCGACACGTGCTCGGACCTCGTCGTTGCAGAGTGCGTCTGCGTTTCTGATTCCTACTGCTGCGATGTCGAATGGGACTCCCTGTGCGTCTCCGAGGTGGATTCGCTCGGATGTGGCACCTGCGCCGAAGAAGTCGCATGCTGCGCAGCCTCGCCACTGCCAGGGTGCGAGGATTCCTCCACAGCGTCTTGCGTGTGCGACGCAGATCCCTATTGCTGCGGAAACCAGTGGGATTCGATATGCGTTTCTGAAGTCGAGTCCCTGGGGTGCGGGAGCTGCGATCCGGTGGACCTCGTCATCACCGAGATCATGAAGCCCGCGCAGGCGTGCGTCGGGCAGGACATTGGGTCACTCGTTTCGTTGGACGTCACCAACGATAGCAGCGACGCGATCTCTGAAACGTTCGGAGTCGCCTGGTATCTCTCAGAGGACCCGTTCTGGGGGACCGGCGACAGCCTGCTACTGGGCGGTCGCGATCAGATCTCGGGCGGCATGGCCGGAGGCTCCACAGTCTCGGTCTCGAGCGACGCCAACCAGATCCCTTGGACAGCGACCCCAGGCCCTCAGTATTTGCTGGCAGTCGTTGACGAGTTCGACGCCGTCTCCGAACGGGATGAGGTGAACAACGTCTTGGCTCGGCCGATCGACATCACCGGAACCTGCGTGTCGGCAACGGGGTGGCTCAAACGCCTCGGCGGAACCGAGCACGATAGCGTCTTCAGCAGCACTACTGTGGCGATTGATACGCAGGGCAACGTCTATGTCTCTGGCAGGACGCTGGGCCCGACCATCGATCTCGGGCAGGGGCCTGAGCCGACTCAACGAGAAGACGGCTTCATCGTCGGCTACGACCCGGACGGTAACTACCGGTGGTCCAGGTTGTTCTCGGGCGCCGGTGACGATACGGCCTACGGTGTAGCCATAGACTCCGCAGACCGCGTGTACGTTGTACTCGGTTCGACGGGCCCGCTCGACACTGGCATGGGCGAAACTCCTGTCACGGGTCGACGGGACCTACTCGTGGCCGCCTACCATCACGACGGATCGCCCCGATGGACAAATCGCTACGGGGCGCCAGATGCGACGCTGGGCGGCTCTGCTCTGGCCGCGAACGCGACCGGTGAACTCGTGGCTGTGGGCCGGATAGGGGGACTGGGCGTCGACTTCGGCGGGGGGGCGCTTCCCGGGACCATGCCCTTCGGCTTCTCAGACGCGTTCGTCCTTAGCCTCGACAGCGCCGGCACGTACCGGTTTTCCCGTCAGCTTGAGGGTCCATTCTACGACTCCCCCCGCGGGGTTGATATCAACGCGGCCGGTGAGGTTTTGGTCGTGGGCTCGTTCGGCGGAACGGTCGATTACGGCGCCGGGCCGCTCACCTCGGCTGGAGCGAACGATGGTTTTGTCCTGAAGCTCGACGCTGCCGGCGACTCTCTGTGGTCCGACTCGTTCGGAGGCACCCAGCAGGATGGGGCAGGCGGAGCCTTCCTTGACGACTCCGGCGTCGCCTACGTCACGGGGACCGTCGACGGGACAGCCAACGTCGGAGGCTCGACTCTCACCACATGGGGCTTTGACGACACCATCGTCCTCGCCTACGGCGGCTCTGGTGCACCGCTTTGGGTGCGTCATGGGGGCGGGACATGGCGCGACGGGGCTGGGGGGTTGACCATGAATGCGGCAGGGGAGCTGGTGGTGACCGCGATGTTCAACACGGGGTTCGGCGAAAGCACGAACGCATACTTCGCGGGTCAAACTCTCACCAGCGGGAGCACAGCAGGACAACACCTCGTATTGGCTGGATATCGCCCTGTTGATGGGGCGGGGCTGTGGGCAGAGCTCTACGAGGCCAGCAGCTCCGGCACGGACGCGATCGGGGGCGCGTTCGGAGAGAGTGTGGCCGCGTCACCTGCGGGTAATGTGGTTGTTGCCGGTCGGTTCCATAGAACGTTGTCTGCGCAAGGATCGACCGTCACCGCGGCGAACGAACCGGACTCCGACCATCCAGACGTCTTCATATTGAGCACCACACCGTAGGCTCCAGCCCCAGGGGGGCCGCAAGTCCGGTACACCTCCTTTCGTGCGGCAAACCTGCCCATTGAGCAGCACGACCGCCCTTCGCCCGAGCTAGGCTGGGCTACAGCATCCGCCAGCGCATCAGCGCATCCACTTCGAGGGTAGAGCACACCGAGCGCCGCGTTGTCGATTCTCTACGCCTCAGCTCTCCCTCGGTGCCTACGACGGCCAACTCGACCGGGGGTAGCCCCCGCGGCGGTCCGTGTCACGACGCGGTTCGTCGAAAACGGATACGCCAAACCCTGTTCCTTAGCACGCGTTCTACTCGCTTCGTCTTGAGCCGAGGGTCCACTCGAAACCCGGAAGCCCCCGATCAACAACCCGAGCAGTCGTCCCTGTGGATCCTCGACCTCGACAATGTTCATGATCGTGGTCGAGCCCTTCGAAACCTTGACGAGCACACAATCTCCGTCCGCCCACGGCAGCGGCCCCGTACCCCCGAGTTCGACCGACACGGGTGTGGGCGTACCATCGACGTCGCAGTCGAATCCGTCCTCGACCACGGTGCAGGGAGCATCCGCACTGTCGATGTCGAATCCCTCGACCTCGACCTCGATGTCGAGGGCGATCGGATCGTCACCGACCGACTGCTTCTCCGGGGGAGGCGGGGTTCGTCGTTTTTTCTCGTGGGCACCCTTGCGTTGCGACGGTGGCCGACGGATGCGTGGCGGGTAGGGACTGCGCGGCCAGTTTCGCTGCCGGCTCCCGTCCGAGTCGGCACAACGCATCGACACGAAGTGCGGCGGCCTCTGCGGACAGCACCCCCTGCGGAAAGCGCACCGCATACCGTTCGGCGAGTGTTAGAGCCGCCCGCGGATCCGTGGACACGGCGCCCTTGATCGCACGTACGAGCTTCGCTTCGGCGGCGAGCGTCGATGCAGCTGCGAGGGCTGCCGTGCTGGCTTGGCGCCGCCCGTCCTCGGGGCCAGAGGGTGCCGCCGGAGCCGGTGCGGAAACCACGGGGGCCGTTTCGATGGACGCCGCCACCGGCTGATTGGGTGCGGGCGGGTTCGGCCGTGGCGCGGGCGGCCGACGGACAGTCGCTGCGCACGGGCATCGAAACCCGGACCGGCGCGACCATGCTCACCAGCAGTGCGACCGTTGTGATCATCGCCGGGGCACGATAACGCCACGCGCCGATAGCCACCAGCAGCGCGTCCGCCTACGATTCCCCGATGGCGGAACACAAAGGTCTTCCGATGGAAGCCTTCGCGACGCAGGCCAAGTTCCGCGTCTGGCTCCGGAAACATCACAAGCGTGAGGAGGGGCTGTGGGTGATGTTCGCCAAGAAGAACTCGGGCGTGACGACGACGACGTATGTCGAGGCCCGCGAGGAAGCGATCGCCTGGGGTTGGATCGATGGCCTGAAGAATGGGTACGACGAGACGTACTACCTGCTGCGATTCACGCCTCGGCGAGCGCGCAGCAAGTGGTCTCTCATCAACCGGGAGATCGCGGAGGGCTTGATCGAACGCGGGGGCATGCACGCTCCCGGGCTCGCGCAGGTCGAAGCCGCACGTGAAGACGGACGATGGGAGCGAGCGTACCCATCGGCCTCCAAGATGACGGTTCCCCCGGCGTTGAAAGAAGCCCTTGCTGCGTCACCGATGGCGCGCGCGGCGTTCGAAGCGCTCGATGGAGCGAACCGATACTCGATTCTGTTCGGAGTCTGGGACGCGGCGACGGACTCGACGCGGGCCCGGCGGGTGAAGAAATACGTCGACATGCTCGAACGCGGGGACACGCCCCACCCACCGCGGGCCGCCACGAAGAAGGTCGCGAAGAAGACGACCCGCAGGAAGAAGACCTGAGCAACCGCGCAGGTGGAGGGCCGAGTCAAACCTGCTAAGCCCACGCCATGCAACGGCCTCTGCTCTCGGACTCGGCGTACACGGAACGAACCGCAACGAAGGTGGCCGGCTTCCACCGGGAGGTCGTGGACGAGGTCGCCAAGGCGGTTGAGGGCGATGCGTTGGTGGTCGTCGGGATGTCGCAGAACCCCTTCGTTCGCAAGGCTCGCGCTGCACTCAAGCAGGCCGACATCCCGTTCACCTACCTCGAGTACGGCAGCTACATGTCGCAGTGGAAGCCGCGGCTCGCGATCAAGATGTGGAGCGGATGGCCCACGTTTCCACAGGTCTTCGTCCGCGGCGCCCTCCTCGGAGGCTTCACCGATCTGGAGAAAGCGATAGCGGACGGCAGCCTCAAGGCGCAACTGGGCGAAGGATGACGCTGCAAGAGCCGGGCTTGGTAGACTCGGGGCGTGTCTTGGCGGGTGTGGAGCGGCTGCGCAGGCGCATGCGCGCTGGTGATCGGATGCGCGACGTCAGCGGACCCCTCCGGGCCCGCGATCACGACGGGTCCACCGCCTGCGACCGATGACGACGCGGACAGCACGTCCGAGGGCCCATTCACCACCGGCATCAACCCTCCAGACGACACCACCACCACCACCGACGACTCCACCACCACCGACGACGAGGAGAGCGACGGGTCGACCGGCTCGACCTCCGGCGGCCGGCAGGAATCGTCCGGCGACGACACCTCATCGGACTCGGACACCAGCGTCGAAACCTTCCCCTGCGACTTCCCGACGACCTGCAACGGTGCGCCAACGCTGGGGGGCGTGTCGGGAGACACCACCGTTCCCTCGGTCAGCGAAACCGGGACCGAGCCCATCTGGCTGCAGGTCGAGGTCAGCGAAAACGACAGCGGCATTCTCGGCTCTGCGATGAGCGTCACGCTCGACCTCACCAGCACGGGGGGGGACTGGGACATTCGCGCATATCTCGGAGATCCGGGGGATGCCAATGGCTGTGGCGGGCTCGAGGCGGAGTCCCGAACAACGGGTGCCGACTCGGTACGCTTCGACTGGGGCGAGGGCGCGGTTGCCAACAATGCGGACGATGACGCGGTCGTCGCGGTGGAGATCTTCCCCAAAGCGGACGAATGTACGGTCGGCTCGAGTTGGAGCCTGACCGTGACCGGGAACGACTGAGCGAACCCGAAACCTCACGCGATTTCGCCGATTCGGTGAGCGCCAGGGGTTGACGGCGCTGCCCCCCTCGCACCACGCTCGCTGTGCTTTGGCCACGCTTGAGTGCAAGGCGTCCGAGGGACGCATCGTGGTGTACGTCGGCGATCACGCCGGCGCAGACCCATCGAAAGCCCTCGCCGATGCGCGAGCGTTTGGCATCGAGCTCGGCGAAAAGGGCACGTTCTCGGTCCGCCTCGTCGCCGAGGACGACCTACCGACGGTGGCCGACGTGTTGCACTCCGCGTTCGCATTCCCGCTCGACGTCGCCGGACCGGTGAACCTGGGCACGAAGCTCGGTGACTCGCAAGGCACGTGGGCCGTCGACGACGGGTCCTACTGGGGTGCGCTGTACGAAGTGTTCCCGGATTGCGAAGAGAGCATCGGCGCGCAGTACGTTCTGGTGCTCGCGAAGGAAGACAAGCTTCCCGAGCCTCGGTGGCCGTCGATGCCCCACCTGACCGACGCTGCACGCACGCCTGCCGGGGCACCGTTCCCCGAAGCACTCTCCCTTCCCGGCGACGCCATGGACGATGCTGCACTTCCGGACCTACGCGCCCTGTTTGGTGGCGCAGGCGCCACCAAGAAGCCCGCAAAGGCGAGCACCGGCGAAAAGAAGACCTCCGACGCCGTCGCCTCTCGCCTGTTCGCCGCGATTGCAGGCCTGGGCGACGAAGATGACGACTTCGAGGACGAAGACGACTCAGGATCGCCGGCACAGAAGGACCCGTTCGTGGCCTTCATCGAGACGCTTGTCGCGGCCGAGCAGATCGAGCTGGTGGAGGGTGCGTCGGTCCGCAAGCTAGCCGAGCGGCTCGAGCTCGCGCTGGAACGCGACCCGATGATGTTCCGTCGCCCCGGTGATTGGTTCTTCGAGCAGGACGAAGTCGACGAGCTGTTCGCGTCCGACGACGACCTGATCACGGGGATCCAAACCGCCCTGGGGCAGTGAGCATGTCCCGAACCTTCGCCGTCGCCAGGACGGAGTAGATGCGCGCAATCTGGCCGGCCTCGTTCAGCTCGACCTGAATGCAGGCCGCCGGAGCATGATTGCCGTGGGCCTGTGGGCGCCGCACGACCAGCGTCGGCACCCCTCCGAGTGTGCGCATCTCGATCGTGGGGACGGCCGACTCGCCGGCGGAGATCTTGACGTAGAACCCGGCGACCTTCGCCGCGCCGACCACCGGTTTTCGTGCCGCAAAGAACTCGCCGCCGCCGGCGAGTCGCTGTCTCTTATACACATCTCCGAGCCCACGAGACCTCTCTACATCTCGTA
>OJGU01000141.1_pt1 | contig 48076 bp, 40 predicted proteins | sample 1594741 | NCBI WGS metagenome assembly OJGU01 (sample SAMN05416841, study PRJEB24817) | seawater metagenome | isolation source: Sea water | place: Canada:Atlantic | collected 2013-07 | reverse complement strand
TATCGCCTGAGCGCTACACCATGCTGCCTAACACCGCTGGCTGTTACACCGCAAAGGATGCCGTACGCACCTGCAAGCTCGCACGGGAGCTGCTGGATGGTCATGATCTGGTCAAGCTGGAAGTGCTGGGTGAGGAAAAAACCCTGTACCCGAATATGACCGAGACCCTGGTGGCGGCGGAAGAGCTGATCCGGGATGGGTTCAAGGTGATGGTGTATTGCTCGGACGACCCGTTGCTGGCCAAGCGCCTTGAAGAAATGGGCTGTATCGCCATCATGCCGCTGGGTGCGCCAATTGGTTCCGGCCTGGGTATCCAGAACCGCTATAACATCCGTCTGATCGTCGAGAACGCCAACGTACCGGTACTCGTGGACGCCGGTGTTGGCACGGCTTCTGACGCGACGCTGGCAATGGAGTTGGGTTGCGATGGCGTGCTGATGAACACCGCCATCGCCCAGGCCCAGGACCCGATCCGCATGGCCAAGGCAATGCGCCTGGCCATTGAATCTGGCCGAGATGCCTATCTGGCGGGGCGTATGCCGAAGAAGCTTTATGCCAGTGCGTCGTCGCCCCTTGATGGTACTTTCTTCTGATCTGGTCCAGAATTTCAACTGATGGTGCCAGTACAGGCGGGCGCATCCATTCGGGACACGCCGTGAATACGTCCCTGTAGGCTCGTAAAAAACATCCCTGTTTTTTACGGTCCCGAATGGATGCGCCCGCCTGCACCCAAATTCCGCAGATAAACAGAGCGCTGCAGTCCTGTTATGACAGAACAAAAAATCAGTCGCCGTGAAGCGATTCTTCATGCCCTCGTGGAGCTTCTGGAGAAAGATCCGGGAGCACGAATTACCACTGCTGGCCTGGCCAAGTCGGTGGGTGTCACCGAGGCGGCCTTGTATCGCCATTTCCCCAGCAAACGGAAGATGTTCGAGGCGCTGATCGAGTTTGCCGAGGAGGCGGTGTTTTCCCGTTGTCAGGTTATCCTGCAGGAGCAGGAGGATGTTCGGGTTCGGCTACAGCAACTCGTGCATCTGGTGCTGGTGTTTGCCGAACGCAATCCGGGGCTGTGTACGGTGCTGACCGGTGATGCGTTGATGGGGGAGGATGAAACCCTGCGCAAGCGAGCGTCGCAGTTCTTCGAGCGCCTGGAAACCCAGGTACGCCAAGCACTCAAAGAAGGCGAGATCCGTCAGAGCTTGCGCCCGAGAACCAGTTCGGCAAGGGGCGCGGATTTTGTGCTCGTGTTTATGGAGGGCCGGGTTCAGCGCTACGTACGTTCCTCATTTTCCCGATTACCCTCCAACGATTTTGACGAAGCGTGGGGCCTGGTGTCAGAAGCCGTCTGGGGTGTTCAATCGTAGCCTGACGCCTTTCGCAGGATGTCGCGAACCGGCTCCCAGACCGCCGGGGCTGATATCAGGATATCCCGCCCCCACAAGTCCGCCGGATAGCCCTCCGGTACTTCACCGAAATGCCCCGCCGTCGCGTCTGACTCCAGAGCGATCAGCCGCGCCGCCGCGAAGTCCCAGGGGCTGACGTTCTCGTAGTAGATGTCCAGCCGCCCGCAGGCCACCCAGCAGATGTCCAGCGCCGCGGAACCAATACGCCGCAGATCCCGGCATTGATGAATCATCGCTCCCAGCCGGCTTAGCAGGGGTTCAAGGCTGTCCTTGGTGTAGGGGAAACCAGTGGCGAATAGCGAATCCCTGGGCAGTGTCGCCCCACTGTGTTTGATTCGGCTGCCATTCAGGGTGGCGCCGGTACCTCGTGTGGCGCGGAAGGTTTCACCAGAAAATGGCGCGTGTACCACGCCAGCCTGCACCCGCCCATTTTCCGCATAGGCGATGGAGACTGCGACCTGGGGGTGGCCGTAGGCGTAATTCACAGTGCCGTCGATGGGGTCGATGACCCACAGTGGAGTATCCAGGTGTTCGGCCTGGCTCAAGTCCGGCATGGTTTCTTCGGAGAGGATGCGATGGTCGGGGAAGCGCTCCCGAATGGCGCCGGTGATCATCTCGTCGGCCATCACGTCGGCGTGCGTGACCAGCTCCGTCTGCTGTTTATAGTCGGTGCGAAGGGTATTCTGTTCTCGTTCGTGCTTGATCAACTCACCGGCCTTCAGGGCCAGCTCTTCGGCGAAATCCGCAATGGCGGTATAGGCTTCCGGGTTAGACATGATGACGCCCTCCGATCTGAAATGAGGGCGCCAGTCTATCATGACCCTGTTACAGGCCGGTGAGCCACTGCTCCATCTTGTCCATCGCTGTCACCAGTCGCGGGCAGGCCTGTTTGACGAAATCATCGCTCAGTTCCTGATCACCGTACTCCTTTCCGGCCAGCGCCAGAGCCTCAGCACCGTCAAAATCCACGAACGCGAGACGTGCGGCAAGGTGGTCCGGGACAAAGCCGAAATCACTGGCCGGAAGGATGGCCACACCGGTATTTTCCAGTAGCGACTGACACAGTGCCTGACTGGTTTTGATGTCGCGACGGGCCAGCGCTTCGCGGAAGTTGGAAAAGTCCGGGAACAGGTAGAATGCACCCTCGGGCTTTTGCGCCACGGCACCCATTTCGGTGAGGCGGAGATGGAGGTATTCGCCCACGACCTTAAGCACCCGGCGTGACTGCTTCAGGTATTCATCCAGGTCTTCGCCGCCATTAAACGCAGCAATGGCCGCATGTTGGATCGGGGCGCTGGTCGCGGTGTAGGTTTCGCTGGCGATGATCGCCATGGCGTCCTGCAGTGGCCGTAACTCCGGCGGGAAAATAAACGTGCCGAGGCGCCAGCCACCCGCGCCGGCCCACTTGCTTAAGCCGGTGCTGATGATGGTGCCTTCGGGGTAATAGCGGGCAACGGACTTGTGACGGCCCTCAAAGTTTACTTCGCCGTATATTTCGTCCGACAGCAGGATCAGTTTGTACTTGCGAGCGACGTTGGCGATGGCCAGCAACTGGTCGTCTGTGTAGGTGCAGCCCGTTGGGTTGGATGGGTAGTTCAGGATCAGGATGCGCGGCCGTGACGGGTCGTCGCGGCAGACGATATCCAGCTCTTCTGCCGTCAGCTGCCAGTTGTTTTCCGCGTGCGTTGGCAGCCAGTGTACTGAACGGCCGATGATGCGTGCCTGCGGCGCGTAGGACACCCAGCTTGGGCGCGGAATCAGCAAGTCGCCATAGTAGGCCAACTGCAGCATGAACAGCAGCTCCTTGGAGCCGGGGCCGATCAGTACGTCCTCCCAGGTGCAGCGCATGCGCTCACTGCGGTTGATGTAGCCCGAAATCGATTCCCGCAGCGCCTTAAGGCCCTTCACTGGAAGGTAGTCCTTTTCATGGGCATGCTCGCGCAGGGCATCGACCACGCGTTCGGGCACCGGGAACGGCGACTGGCCGAGCCCCAGTTTGATAATGTCCCGGCCTTCGGTGCGAAGCTGGTTACTGAGTTCGTTGATTCGGAGGGTGGCGGAGGGCTGGATGCCCCTGACGTTCAGGTTAATGGCGTAGCGGTGATCAGTCTGGATGTCCATGGTCCCGGTCTGTTGGTTGAGGGGTACAAACCGCAGTATAGGAAACCTTTAAGTGCCTGTGTGGTTTCGGGGGTAGGTGATTGCCGCAGACGCTAGTCGGAATCGCTGGATTTCAGTTCGGTCAACACCTTGTTGAATCCGTCACGGAGCGCTTCTCCTGTCGGGTGCTGGCGGGAGAATGCCGCCCGAAAACTTCGTACTTCGCCAACGGTTCGCGGCATTGCGGACACATTTGCGAGCTCCGGGTGATCGGCAATGTGTTTGTCGATCAGATACCGACAGACGGTTTCCTCGCAGATAAACAGATCGATACGGCCATAGGCAATCATTTTCAGTCCCGTGAGTTCCGGAGACTCCTGGCTGATCTGGATCACCCGGGCATTACCGGCGGCCAGCCAGTCCATGAACTCTGGGGCATAACTGTAGAAGGCGGATAACCCAATCTTCAGGCCTGCCAGGTCATCCAGCTCCTGCCACTGAAGGCCCCGGTCGGAGAGGCTGAAAAACACATCGCGTGCCTCGCTGATGGGGTTGGTGAAGTGGTAGTGGCGGGCGCGGTTTGGCGAGTGAGTCAGGGAGTAGATCAGGTCTGAGCTTCCAGCACGAGCGCTGGCTTCCGCCCGGGCCCAGGGTACAAGCCGGAAAACAGGGTCATAGCCCATCCTCACAAGAATCTGGCGGATGGTTTCTGTATGGGTGCCCTTCACTGCACCGTCTTCCAGGTATTGGTACGGTGGGTAGTTCGACGTGACAACCGCCATTTTGGGGCGGTCAGCATGGGCAATAACGGGCATGAGCGCTGAGAGTAGAAGTGCCAGAAAACGTCCAGACATCAATGCGTTGATCCAAACAGGTGAGAAAGTGTCATGGCGCCAGTATAGCGATTCCACCCCGCCCCTGCACAGTTGGTGAAGAGCTTTCCTCAAAACTGTTAAACCGCAAACGAAGGGTGTCTGTGGCGTGGGAGTATGAATCACCCATTTGGGAGAGAGGGTCTGTTGTGTCGACAGGATGTGCCCGGAGGTCAGAGGTCCGGGCCGAAACGGTGAGGGTCCAGTTCCATATGGATGATGCGAGGGCCGAGCATGATGATTCGGCCGAGGTAGCGTTCCTCCCCGGTTGAAGTGAACTCAAACAGGAAGCGGCGCCACACCCGGGTGCGGCCGCTGTCGTCACGCTTGAACCATACGCCACGGAGATAGACCGCGTCGTCCAGCAGCATCACATCCATTTTCTTGCAGTAGTTCCTGGCTGCCTGAAGCACAAAGTCCTTGATGGCCTTGGCCCGCCACCAGTACCAGGTGGCGAAGCCGGCTACAAACAGCCAGAAGAGCGTTCCGAGGGTCACTGGGCGTGAGCCGTATTCCCGGTGTTGCCATTTCCGTATTCATCCGCCGTGGAGCCGTGGTGGTCACGGCCCAGCAGGATGTAGAACGCGGGCAACACGAAAATGGTGAACAGCGTGCCGATGCCCAGGCCTGCACTGATGGTCAGGCCGATGGCGAACCGGCTTTCTGCGCCCGGGCCTACTGCAATCAACAGCGGAACCATGGCGAAGATCAGCGCCAGGGAGGTCATGACGATTGGGCGCAGACGGATGGCCGCCGCTTCCACGACGGCCTCGCGCTTGTTCAAGCCCTTGTCCACCTGCAACTGGTTGGCGAACTCCACGATCAGTATCCCGTTCTTGGAGACAACACCGATGAGGGTGATCAGGCCCACCTGCGTGTAGATGTTCATGGTGGCAAAGCCGAGCACAATGAAGGCCATGGCCCCAGCCACCGACATCGGGACAGAAACAAGAATTATAAATGGATCGCGCCAGCTTTCGAACTGGGCTGCCAGCACCAGGTAGATCACCAGCAATGACAGGAAGAAGGTAACCACCAATGCGCTACCCTGGTTCGCGAACTGACGTGACTCCCCGGTGTAGTCGAACGAGAAACCCTGCGGGAAACTGTCTGCGGCGGCATTCTCCATGAAGGCCATGGCATCGCCCACTGTCACGCCCGGCGTCACCACGCCCTGCAGTGTCAACGAGTTCAACTGGTTGAACTGGGTACGTTGTGACGGCTCCACGTCTTTCTGGAAGCTGATGACGCTTGATAGCGGAACCAGGCTGCCGCTGTCGGCACGAATGTAATAGTCATTGAGCGCCTGCTCGTCCAGGCGGAAATCCTGGTCGACCTGGGGAATGACCTGATAGGAGCGACCCTGCATGTTGAAGCGGTTGATGTAGCCGCCGCCCAGCATACTGGACATGGCACGGCCAACGTCCTGCATCGACAGCCCAAGATCCGCCACCCGGTCACGGTCGACGTTGATGCGGGTAACCGGGCGGTCGAAGTCGATGGATTTCTGCAGGAACATGAAGTTGCCGCTTTGCATGGCCTGCCCGAGCAGGTCATTGGCAACGTCATTCAGGCGCTCGTAGTCCTCGCCCGTGGTAATCACAAACTGGAATGGAAGGCCGCCACCGGAACCCGGAAGGGAAGGCCTGGGGAAAACGGCGGTCTGCAGGCCAGTGACGTTTTTCAGTTCCTGGTCAAGCTGTGGCTGAACCTCGAACTGGCTGATGTCACGCTCGGACCAGGGCTTCATCTTAAAGCCGCCGAACACGGCGTTGGGCCCGGTGATGCCGAGAATCATGAAATCCTCATGGTAGCCGGGTACCGTCGACATACGCTCCTGAACTTCATCTCCGTGTTCCTGAAGATAGTCGAGGGTGGACGTCTGGGGACCGAGCCCCTGATAGAACAGAATGCCCTGGTCTTCAGTGGGGGCCAGCTCGTTCTGGCTCATGGCCACCATGAAATAGATTGATCCCAGCACCACGATGGCGAAGAAAATCACCACGGACTTGGTATCCATCAAAGATGCAAGAGCACGTTTGTACCCGTTGGCCAGGCCGCCGAAGGAGCGCTCCACGACCTGCTCGAACCGACCCGGATTGCCGTGGGGCTTGAGGATCTTGCCGGACAGCATTGGTGACAGGGTCAGTGCCACGATACCGGAAATGATGACGGTGCCGGCCAGGGTAAATGCGAACTCTGTGAACAGTGAGCCAACCAGACCACCCATGAAGCCGATAGGGGCATAGACCGCCACCAGCGTGGTGGTCATGGCGATGATCGGCGTTGCCATTTCACGGGCACCGTTCAGGGCCGCGTTGAAGCGGGACTCACCCTCTTCAATGTGGCGGTGGACGTTTTCCACCATGATGATCGCATCGTCAACGACAAGACCGATGGCGAGTACCATCGACAGCAGTGTCAGCAGGTTCAGTGAGAAGCCCATCATCAGCATGAAAAAGGCGCCGCCAATCAGTGACAGGGGTACCGCCACGGACGGAACCACCGCCGCCCTGATCGAGCCCAGGCAGATGAAAACCACCACCAGAACGATAACGAGGGCCTCCAGCAGCGTCTGGATAACTTCTTTAATCGAGCTGTCGATAAAGTCGGACGCATCGTAGGCCAGGCGGACGTTCATGCCCGAAGGTAGCTGGCTTTCAATACCTGGCAGTTCGTCTTTGACCAGTTTTGCGACCGTTAACGGGTTGGCGCCGGGCGACAGTTCAATGGCCACATAGGTCGCTGGCTGGCCCTTGTACAGGGCGAGCTGGTCGTAAGTTTCGGAACCCAATTCAACGCGGGCAATGTCCCGCAGGCGGATCAGTGAGCCGTCGGATTCCTTGACCACCAGATCCTTGAACTGCTCCGGATCACCGACGTCGGTGTCGCTGGTCATGCTGATCTTGGTGTATTTACCCTTGGTATTGCCTACGGCCGCCTGATAGTTGTTGCGCAGCAGTACATCCACCACTTCCTGCGGAGTCATGTCCACGGCTGACAAACGCTCAGGGTCCAGCCAGACCCGCAGGGCGAACTGCCGGCCCAGCAGATCGGCCTTGCCTACGCCGGACAATGCCTGCAACTTGGGCTGGACCACCCGCGTCAGGTAGTCCGTGATCTGGGGTACCTCCAGCTCATCGCTGTAAAAGGCGATGTACATCAGCGCGGTGGAATCGCCGGTTGTGGAGGTGATTACCGGGTCCTGCGCATCGGCAGGTAGCACGTTGCGCTGACTGGCCACTTTTGCCTGAATCTCGGCCAGCGCTGCGTTGGCGTCGTAGTTCAGCACCATCTTGGCTTCAATGGTGGATTGCCCCTGGGAACTTGTGGACGTGAGGTAGTCGATGCCACTGGCTTCGGCGATGGCCTGCTGCAATGGCGTGGTGATGAACCCTTTTACCAGCTCAGAGCCTGCGCCGGGGTATGCGGTTGTCACCGTGACGGTGGTGCTTTCAAGTTCCGGGTACTGACGGATTTCCATCTCCATCGCTGCCCGGGCCCCGAGCAGCAGGATCAGCAGGCTGACCACCGTCGCCAGGACGGGGCGCTGTATGAATATGTCGGTGAAACGCATTACTTGGACGCCTCCGCCGGCTGCTCATCTTCCTGGACTTCAACGCGCTGGCCAGCCCTCAATCTCAGCAGGCCCTTGGCGACGACCTGCTCACCTTCTTTCAGGCCTTCGAGCACCGCAACGCGACTGTTCCGGGTATTGCCGGTCTGGACGGTGCGACGATTGACGACCAATTCACCGTCATCATTCTCTTCGACAACAAACACGAAATCGCCGTAGGTGTTGTAGGAAATGGCGGTTCTCGGCACGGTGACAACCTCCTGGTCCTGGGGTTGCCTGGTTGCTACCGTGGCGAACATGCCCGGGCGAAGCTGGTTCTCCTCGTTGCCAAGCGTGGCACGAATCCGGACGGTACGGGTTTGCGGATTAACCGACGTGTTGATGGCGCTGACCTGGCCGGCAAAATCACTGTCGGGGATGGCCGCGACGGTCGCCACTACGTCGTAGCCCTGTTGTACCATGGGCAGGTCTTTTTCTGAGAGGGTGTAATCCACGTAGATCGGATCGAGCATGTTGATTTCGACGATCGGCGTACCGGTACCAATGTATTCGCCCTGATCCACCAGACGGAGGCCAAGCTTGCCGTCAAAAGGCGCGCGAATGATTTTCTTGCTCAACTGGGCTTCGGCTTCATTGACCCTTGCCCGTGCTGCGTCGAAATTGGCCTTGGCTTCATCGTACTGGGATTGCGACACGGCGCGCTTGGGAAGCAGGTCGGACACCCGCTTGAACTCCTGCTCCGCGAGCTGTGCCTCGGCACGACGTGTGCGCAATGCGGCTTCATCAATGGCGGCGTCCAGGCGGATCAGGATGTCGCCTTTTTTCACCGTATCACCAGACTCGAACGCGATGTTCTCAACCACACCGGGAACTTCGTTCGCCACTTCAATGCCATTGATGGCTTCGACACTGCCAACGGCTTTGATCTCAGGTGTCCACATCTCGGTGCTGGTCATGGTCGCGGAAATTTTCGCCGGCGGCTGTGGCTGGGAAAATTGTTCCTGCATCTGGCCGAACTGGTAGAACTTGTAACCAAAAATGCCGCCGAGCACGACACCGAGAAAGATGAGTACAATCAGGAAGCGGGAGGCAGTGCGCATAATTCAGGTCCTGGGTCGTATGTCCGTTACAGGTAATCGTGTTAGCTTTGCAGGCTCCTGATCCCGTAGGGATGGAGTTGCCCGGCTCGTCGGGGGCTGTGTTGGCAAGGACTCGTCAACAAACCGTAAAGAATAGCATCCTATACAAGCGAGAGGGTTGCTGTCACTGATTTGTCAGTGAAAATGCGTACAATTACTGTGCTCCAGGCGCCTTCGCCGGCCTTGCCCAGGTGGGACCGGGAGCTCATCCCGTTCATTAGGTTGCCAAACAAGAATGACAGATTTACGACTTGGTCATCTATAAGGATTGGCGGATGCAATGGATTCTTGGTATTGCACTGGCGGCAGCCGTATTTATTGTGCTGAAGCAGTGGGGCGCGCTATCACCGGAAAAGAAAAAGGCCGCTACCTGGAAAATCGTGTTGGTGGCGGGGGGCGCTCTGCTGTTGTTCATGGTGCTGACCGGGCGGGTGCATGTACTGACCGCTGCGGTGGCCGCCCTTTTACCACTACTGAGAAAGCTGCCAGCCTTACTGAAGTTTGCCCCGACGATCAGCCGCCTGTTCGGGCAGAACCAGCAGAATGGGTCTGATAATGACGACACTGCCACCCACCACGAGTACAGGCAAAAAAGCGCCAGTTCCGGCAATATGTCGATCAGCGAAGCCTGTGAGGTTCTTGGGGTTGCGCCAGACTGTACAGATGACGAGGTCGTGCAGGCGCATCGACGTTTGATCCAGAAACTCCACCCCGATCGAGGTGGCAACGATTACCTGGCAGCAAAGATCAACGAAGCCAAGAGTGTCTTGCTGAAACGTCGTATCTGACCGGCCTTAAAGAACCTCAACCTTTACCTCGAAGGTCTGGTTCTGGCGGCGGCTGCTCCCGGTTTGGTAGGTGATGCCGGACTGCTCACCTACTCGCTGTTGGCGCGTGCTGCCGAGTTCCACCCATTCACCGGGTTCTACCCGGCGTATGGTCATCACCGCCTCGGTGTCGTAGCCGGGCGGATTGCCCTTCGGGTCTTCCTCAAAAGAAACGATGTTCAATTCGACCGCCTGATCTGAAATCACTTGCGGGCTGACCAGGAAGCCGCTTCGGGTTTCGACCTGTCCCAGAAACGCCGCTGGATTACGGCCCCCGCGGATGGCGACCGGTACGGTGCGGACCTGGCCAGAGGCAATATGAGCGGATTGCCCATCCTGAACGATCAGCGTGCGTTCCTGATTCCGCCGTGTCGTGGTGACCTTGCGTTCTGCCTGTACGCTGACCTGGTTGTTGTTGACGGAAAATCCGCCGCCACCGGTTTTGGCATCCACGTTGTGTCGGGAACGAACCGTAATGCGCATCTGTGAGGGGGCGACGTCCATGGTCTCCACCAGCCTGCCGATTTCATCCAGCACCTCTGGTTCACCACGAACCACCATTTGCTGTCCGCGAGCGGTGATCGACACCTGGCCATCCGTATAAAGTTCGCGGATCTGTTGCGCCACACCCTCTGCGGAGCGCTGTGCCATCTGGTAAGTACGGGCCTCAGGCGCCGCTGCTAGAGCGCCTGAAAAAAGCAGCAGGATCAGCAACAAAGAAAGCGTGGGCCGACAATTCATCGCTGTGTTCATGAGTGACTCCGGGACTGGTAGGGCCGCAATACCTGCAAAAAACCGAATTTACGGGTTGCAAAGCCGGAAACCGGGGATATATATTGGAAAGCATGAAGACGACACACGCGATCTGTCAATTGAATGTTCTGCAAGCTTTCGGTGAAAAATCGATCGCTGCGGTCGCTGCTGTGTTTTTTTGGTGGTTTGGTTATGGCTATTTTAGCCAGAGCCCGGGCCGCCCATAAGATCTTCATCGACCGAATAACGAGGAAGGCAGCCCGGCAAAAACCCAGGCTGCCGCCGGACTCAAAAAGCCCCGACTGGTAGCCACCAGCCGGGGCTTTTTTGATTCTGACACAGGGAAACGGGAACACTGACCATGAACATGTCGCTGAACATCGAGACACTGAACGAGACCCGGCAGCCATCAGAGGCTGAGCCGGGAACCCGGGAAGTGCCGCTGCCGACACCATCCGAACTGCGAGCCAGCCTGCCGGTTCCTGCTCACATGCAGGCGCGGATTCGCCAGCACCGGGATGCTATTCGCCGGATACTCAACGGCGAGGACCCGAGAACGCTGGTGGTCGTCGGCCCCTGCTCCATCCACGACGAAGTGGCGGCATTGGAGTATGGCGAGAAGCTCAAAGCACTGGCGGATGATGTCAGCGACCGTTTCCTGATTGTGATGCGTACCTACCTCGAAAAACCCCGAACCACTGTTGGCTGGAAAGGCCTGCTCTATGACCCGGAGCGCACCGGCAGCGGAAACCTCAACGAAGGCCTGCTGCGTTCCCGGCGCCTGCTGTTGAACCTGTCAGATATGGGCCTGCCATTGGCCACGGAAGCCCTGAGCCCGTTCGCCATGGATTACCTTGGCGACCTCGTTAGTTGGACCGCCATCGGTGCCCGCACCACCGAGTCCCAGGTTCACCGTGAAATGGTCAGCGGTCTGCCGATGCCGACCGGTTTCAAAAATGGTACCGACGGCAGCATTGGCGTTGCCATCAACGCCATGAAATCGGCGTCCCATCCCCATCACCGGTTCGGCATAGGCAGTCATGGCGCACCCGCGATGATTACCACTGAGGGCAACCCTGATACACACGTGGTATTACGGGGCGGGCGAGGCATTACCAACTACGACGCCGAGAGTGTTCGTGAGGCCGTGGATGCCTTGTCCAGCGCAGGTGTTTCTGCTTCGGTGATGGTCGATTGCAGTCATGACAACGCTCAAAAACAATCCGACCGGCAACTTGTTATCGCTCGGGAAGTGATGGCCCAGAAGCGCGCAGGTAATTCATGCATCGTTGGTTTGATGCTCGAGAGTTTTCTGGAGGAAGGTCGTCAAAATGACAGCGACGATTTAATTTACGGATGCTCTCTGACGGACCCCTGCATTGGCTGGAAGCAAACGGAAGAGCTGTTGCGTAGCCTGTGAACAACGCTCTGGTGCATGCGCCGGTCTTGTTTGGTATACCTGAAACCGGGGCGGGGCCGCTCTGGTTATTCTTTTTCCGGAAGGCTTCCGTCCCCAGACACTGTTGAAAACAGTAACTGCCCCGCCAGCAGCAACAGAACGCCCCCCATCAGCCGGTCCAGCCAATAGCCGAAACGGTTAAATCCCTTGCGGATCTGCGGCAGGGTGAAGAATACCGCCACGGCCATGAACCACAGGCCGGTGGCCACTGCCATATAGACGCCATAAGCCGTTTGAATCGCAATCGGCGTACCCGGGCTGATGATCACGGAAAAGAGTGATACGAAGAACAGCGTGGCTTTCGGGTTCAGGGTATTGGTCAGAAAACCCAGCCGATAGGCCGCGAAACCGCTTTGCCGACCACCGTTTTCCGTTTCGACATGAATGCCGCCGGCTTTCGAGCGCAGGCACTGTATCGCGATCCAGGTGAGGTAGAGGGCGCCAACCACTTTGAGAATACTGAACAGCACCAGTGACTGCTGGATAATCAGGCCAATGCCCAGCAGGGAATACCCCACGTGAATCAGAATTCCCGTGCCAATGCCGAAGGCCGTCAGCAGGGCGTTGCGACGGCTTTGGCACAGCGCCTGGCGAAGCATCACAGCAAAGTCTGGCCCTGGGCTGGCGACGGCCAGGAAATGAACGAGGGCGACGGTGATGAATTCCGGCCAGTAGTTGTGCATACCTTTTATCTCCAGGAAAGCTCCGGTACAGGGCGCCAGTCTAGAAGGCGCGGTTGAAAAAGTCCCGCGTCGAATGCTGCGATGTCTTTGGTTGGCAACTGAACGGTTTCCCGTATTCACTCCTATACTGAGGCAGAACCATGAATTTTGTAGGCGGTGAGGGGAGTTGTAGACGTGGAAAAACGCAAGGTGGATGTCGCTGTTATTGGCGCGGGTACCGCTGGCATGAGCGCCTATCGCGCTGCCCGCAAGCATACGGACAATATCGTTTTGATTGAAGGCGGTGCCTACGGTACCACCTGTGCCAGTGTCGGCTGTATGCCCAGCAAGCTTTTGATTGCTGCGGCCGACAGCGCCCATCAGTCGCGCAAGGCACCGATGTTTGGTGTTCACCCCGGTGATATCCGAATTGATGGCAAAGAGGTGATGGCGCGTGTCCGCAGGGAGCGGGACCGGTTCGTCAGCTTTGTGATAGAGGCGGTTGAGGGATTTCCCGAGGCTCACCGGCTTCGTGGCCAGGCCCGTTTCCTGTCGCCTCACCGAATTGTTGTCGGCGAGAAAGTGGAAGTGGAAGCCGCCCGTGTGGTCATTGCCACCGGTTCCCGGCCGAACGTCCCCGGCTTTCTCAAGGACGCCAAGGACCGACTGGTGGTGAACGATGACATTTTCGAGTGGGACGACCTGCCTGGGTCCGTTGCCGTTTTCGGCCCCGGCATAATTGGCCTGGAACTGGGGCAGGCGCTCAGTCGGTTGGGGGTTCGGGTGCGAATGTTTGGTGTCAGTGGAAGCCTTGGGCCACTTCAGGAAGAGACGATTCGCCACTATGCCCTGAAAACGTTTAATGACGAATTTCCGTTGGATACCCGCGCCAAGGTCCGGTCGGTTGAGCGAACGAACGACGGCGTGAGTATTCGATTTCTGGACGCGGACCGTGGTGAGGTCACGGAAACATTCGACTATCTATTGGCAGCCACGGGGCGTCGCCCCAATGTCGACAGTCTGGATATACAGAACGCGGATATTGCCGAGGATGATCATGGCTCGCCGTTGTTCGATCATTACACGCTTCAGTGTGGTGACAGTCATATCTTTATCGCTGGAGATGCCAACAATGAAGTGCCACTGCTCCATGAGGCGGCTGATGAGGGGCGAATAGCCGGCGATAACGCGGCTCGATACCCTGATGTGCGGGCGGGGCTGCGCCGGGTGCCATTGGGCATCGTGTTCACCGATCCACAGATCGCCACGGTGGGTATGACTCTCAGCGAAGTCGATGAGCGTTGTAAGGGGCGCTATGCCGTTGGTGAGGTTTCTTTCGAAGGGCAGGGGCGCAGTCGCGTTATTGGCGCTAATAAGGGCTTGCTGCATGTCTACGGTGAGCGGGGCAGTGGGTTATTTATGGGCGCAGAGATGTTTGGTCCTGCGGCCGAGCACATCGGCCACTTGCTGGCCTGGTCGCTGCAAAAGCACATGACCGTAAGCGAGATGCTGACTATGCCGTTTTACCACCCGGTGATCGAAGAAGGGGTCCGCACGGCATTGCGTGACCTCAACCGTAAGCTGGATATCGGCCCACAACCGATTGAGCATTGCCTGGATTGCGGCCCGGGTGGCTAGAGTCAAGGAGATGGCCCCGATCAGAAACTGTGTGCGACCGGGGTTGCCTCCGGGCCAGAGACGCCCCTTGTAATCTGTTGCCTGCGCGCCCATATCTTTTCGTGAAAGAAATAGGCAACCGTGTTAATTGCTGGTTCTACCATGGCAATCAGGCTACCAATCACGATGTCGCCGGTCAGCAGATAAGCAACGGTAAAGGCCACGGTGAAATGAGTAATGGCAAATGTAATGGTTTTCAGCAACGAGTTGTCACCCTCTGAACCATGGTCATGGAAAAACATCTTCAGGGCACTCATAGTCAATCAGCTCCGCGTGTGCGATGGATATGGGTCCATTCAACAGCAATTGAGAATCGTTGTTAAATAAATAATGTGAAGATTTTTTATAGTCTTTGGCTATTGTTTGGTGCTGACAAGAATTAACAATAGCTATCACTAAGATTAGATAACTAAATTTTATCTATTCACGATTCCTGGTTAAATTAGCGGTCAGTACATTCCGGTAACTGTCAAGGAGACACGTTATGAGCAAGAACTTTATTGGACTGGACACTGAAAAGACCCAGAGCCTGGCAAACGCACTGAACGATCTGTTGTCCAATTACCAGATCTTCTACATGAACGTTCGTGGCTATCACTGGAACATCAAAGGTGATAACTTTTTCGAACTTCATGCCAAGTTTGAAGAGCTTTATGATGACCTGCTGTTGAAGATTGACGAGATAGCCGAGCGGGTTTTGACCCTCGGGCACAGGCCTGCACACGCCTACAGCACCTACATCGAAAAATCCGAGGTGCCTGAGCGAAAGGATGTGGCCGATGGTAAGGATGCTGTTGAAAATATCGTAGACAGTTTCGCTAAATTGATCGGCAAGCAGCGGGAGCTGCTACATCTGGCTGGCGATGCTGACGATGAGGGCACCGTTGCGTTGATGAGTGATTACATCTCTCAGCAGGAAAAGACAGTATGGATGTACCGCAGCTACCTCGGCCAATAAAGCCCTTGGAACTCTCAATAGCTTGAGCAAGCGTTGAAAATGGCGACCGTGCGGTCGCCATTTTTTTTGCGGGTACCGCCTCTCCTGAGCAGTCCTGACTTAAAAGTGACGCATTTCTGTCACCTCTTCTCCATAAAGTGTCGTGTACAACCACACGTGTAACGACAGAAGAAGAGGCAAACATGACATTCCAGAAGTCACTCCTTACTGCAGCCATCCTCGCATCCACCCTGGGCCTAACGGCCTGCGACGGTGATGATGGTGACGATGGCAGCGCGGGTTCGCCCGGCACCAGCCAGACCTTGATTGAGCTGAATACCCTCGGCACCTATTCAAGCGGTGCTTTCGATGAAAGCGCGGCGGAAATCGTGGCCCACGATCCGGCGAACCAGCGCCTGTTTGTCATCAATGCCAACGATTCAACCGTGGATGTGTTGGACATCCAGGACCCCGAGATGCCAATAAAGCTCAGCACCATTGATGCCACCGCCGAAGGTGCTTCCGCGAATAGCGTGGCGGTATACGGCGATCTCGTGGCCGTCGCGATTGAAGCCAACGTCAAGCAGAACAACGGCAAGGTGGTGTTCTACAACAGCACCGACCTGAACAAGGTGGGTGAAGTAGAGGCGGGCGCCCTGCCGGATATGCTGACGTTTACCCGCGATGGCCAGAAGCTCCTCGTGGCCAACGAGGGCGAACCCAGTGATGACTACAGTGTTGACCCGGAGGGTTCCGTTAGCGTTGTTGACCTGTCCAACGGCGTGGCTGCGGCGACGGTCACCACGGCCGGGTTCGCCAGCTTCAACGGTCAGCTGGCGGAACTTATGGAACAGGGCCTAAGAGTATTCGGGCCGGGCGCCACTCTAGCCCAGGATCTGGAGCCGGAATACATCGCGATCTCTATCGACGGTGAAAAAGCCTGGGTCGCGATGCAGGAAGCAAATGCCGTTGCCGAACTGGACATCGCGGCCGGGGAAATTACCGCCATTATTCCCCTGGGCTTCAAGGATCACAGCATCATCGGCAACGAATTGGACGCCAGCAACGACGACAGCGGCATCAACATTCGCAACTGGCCGGTGAAGGGCATTTACCATCCGGATGCCATGACCAGCTACGGTTTTAACGGAAAAACCTATTACATCACCGCCAACGAGGGTGATTCCCGGGATTACGACGGCTTCAGTGAGGAATTCCGCGTCGCCGACCTGACGCTGGATGCCATGGCCTTCCCGAACGCTGCCGAGTTGCAGGAAGACGCTAACCTGGGACGCCTGAACGTCACATCCACCCTGGGTTTTGGCAATTCCTGCGCGCCCAGCGATCCTGCCAACGTCATTCTCGTGGGCGGTGAGTATGACCGGAGCTATGTGGAGAATAACTGTGTCTACAGTGAGCTCTACGCCTACGGTGCGCGTTCGTTTTCAATCTGGTCGGAAACCGGCGAGCGGGTCTTCGACAGCGGCAGTGAATTCGAGCGCATTACCGCGAGCCTGATCCCGGACAATTTCAACAGCAATAATGACGAAAACGCGTTCGACAACCGCTCCGACGATAAGGGACCAGAGCCTGAGGCGGTCACCGTGGGTACTATCAACGGCCAGACCTTTGCCTTTATTGGTCTTGAACGGGTTGGGGGCATCATGGTCTATAACGTGACCAATCCGCAGAACCCGGAATTCGTCCAGTACCTCAATAACCGCGACTTCTCTGCCTCCCAGACCGATCTTGAGAATGGAATGGCGGGTGATCTTGGGCCCGAAGGGCTTGCCTTTATCGCTGCTGACGACAGCCCTAATGGCAAGCCGATGTTAGCGGTAGGCAACGAGGTGAGTGGCACGACCACTCTGTATGGTATCGATGTGATTGAACTGGCCGCTGACTGACCGTCGGTGTGATAAGGAGAGCCGGACCGGGTACTGCCCGATCCGGTTTTATACGTTCTATCAGCCTTGGGAAACCGTCGCCAGCGGTGGCACCTGCTGATGCAGGAACCATTTTTCGGTGACGACCTTGCGGGTGAACCAGTGGGACCGCATCAGGGTGCTGGCCAATGGCATTTTGACCCAGTCCGGCACTTGCCAGCCCTCATCCTGAGGCATGGCGCGATTCCCAAAACGGCTGGCAATAGCTTCGCCGTAAGCCTGCAGTGCCTGGGCAGAATAATCCTCCTGGTCGCGAATAATGTCTGCCGCCATCAATGCGGACTCTATGGCAGGGCGAATACCTTCGCCGCTCTGAGTGTAAGCCAGGCCGGCGGAATCACCGATCAACAGCAGGCCGTCATCGGCCAGTGGTCTCTCCGCGTGGGCGTATAGCAAGTAGGCATGTCCTTTGAACTTGCCCGGTAAATCGGCCGGTATGCGTCCTCCGGATTTCATCTCCTCCACGAAGGCATTGAGGTGCTCGGTCAGTTTGTGATTGTCTTCCCGACCAAGGCCAATATTGAGGAAATTACCTTTTCGGAACACCCAGGCATAGCCCTTCAGGTCGCGGCAGAACCAGAGCTCGGGGGTGTCGCCACGGGCTTCGCACACCTCGGCCTGTTGAGGCGTCATCTCGAATTCCACCTCTTTGGCCGCCACCACGACTTCGTGGCTGCCAGGGCCGTCTCCCATCAGCTTCGCCACCGGGCAGAAATGGCCCCCGGCACCTACGATCAGGGGTGCCTTCCAGGTATCGTTGATCACCCAGTTGCCATCGCGACGAACAATGGACTTGACCGGTGTGTTCAGTTGCTTCGGCACGGTTGTCCTGTCCAGAAGAAACGCATCGAACTCGCAGCGCCGTATGCCGTAACTGACAATGTCACCGTGGTCATTTTCTACCGCCGGTTGCCCCATCATGCCTATACGGAACCGCCGGATGGGCTGGAGGGTTCGCCCGGTGCCGTAGTGGTTGATGTCGATGTCGAGACTGTCCATCACCGCAGGGGTAACCCAGCCGGCGCAGGTCTTGTCCCGAGGGAAATCCTTCTTATCGATCACCAGAATGCGTTTGCCACTGTCCTGCAGTGCGTGGGCAAGCGTGGAGCCTGCGGGCCCGGCACCCACGATAATCAGGTCGTAGTAGTCCATGATTATGCCTCCGGAGCTGCGGGGGACGAATAGATATCCTGGCGGTTTTGTGGCAGTTGGTTGTTCCCGCCATGGGTGATGACCACCTGGAACAGTTGCAGTGACCCGGCCCGGAAGGCGGCTATGGAGCCGGCGAGGTACATTTCCCAGGCCCGGGCAAAGTGCCCGTCGTACATCTCTGTGACCTTGTCCATGTTGCTTCTGTACCGTTCCATCCAGTGGGTCAGCGTCTGGGCGTAGTGCAGTCTGAGGTTTTCGACATCCAGCACCGAAAAGTCGCTGTGCTCGCAGATGCCCATGAACTCAGAGATACTCGGTGGGTAAGCGCCCGGAAAGATGCGTTTCTCAATCCAGGCGTTCATCAGCATGGGCCGGTTGCGGCCGATGCTGTGCAGTAACGCCAGGCCGCCCGGCTTCAGGGAGCGACTGATCAGCTCCGACAGTGCCTGGTAATTGTCCGTGCCGACATGCTCCAGCATGCCGATGGACACAAAGGCGTCGTATTGGCCGCTGATATTGCGATAGTCGTCTTCAACGTATTCAATCAGGTGCTCCAACTGCTGACGCCTGGCTTCTTCCCGGGCGTAGGTTAGCTGTTCTTTCGAGATGTTGTAGGAATGCACCTCTACGCCGTAGTTCCTGGCCATATAGCGCGCAAGACCACCCCAGCCACAGCCAGCTTCCACAACCGTCATGCCGGGTTTCAGCCGTAACTTGCGGCAAACGTGCTCCAGCTTGGCCAATTGGGCCTGTTCCAGGGTCAAATCCGGCGTTTCGTAATAGGCGCAGGTGTACTGCATCTCGGCATGATCCAGCCAGAGCCGGTAAAACTCGTTGCCCAGATCGTAATGGTGGTGAATGTTCTCCCGGGCTTCAGAGACGCCGGTTGAGCGAGGGTTGTGGTTGCGCCACAGGGCTTCCAGCCATTTGGGCCATTTCTGCCTGGCGTTGTGAACTGAGCGGTAAAGTGTCTCCATCAGCTCCGAAAGATCGCCATCTACCTGCAGCCTGCCTGCACTGTATAGATCCCCAAAAGCCAGGTTGGGGTTGGTGACCAGCGTAAACAGCGCCTTGGGGTCTGTTAGTTTGAGCGTAAAGCGGGCATTGCCCTCTTCGGGGTCAATGAGTTCATTGTTCCACAGCTGGAACCGTAGCGGTGGTGACCCGGCCATGCGCATCAGCTTGGCGATCAGCCAGCGTTCATAACTGTGAGGCTCACGGTCCGCCTGCTGCTCTTCCAGAGGCAGCGTCAGGACGTGAGGCCTGTCCTCCGGTCGGTCGCTGGTGGGTGCTGGAGTCTTCCGGGCGGTGCTTTGGCTCATGGATACATGTCTCCCTTTGTCAGCTGGTTAATCACGGACTGAAGTCGGCGGGCTTGGCCGACAGTGATTCAGCATCAGGGCGTGTCCCGATATCACAACTGAGAATCGCCTGCTTCCTCTTTAGTATAGAAAACAAGCGTGTTTTGTCATATCCCCCCCCACACACACCCAAGAATGGAGGGCTGCTATCGGGGTAATAGGTAAAAGGGGTAGAAGGAGTAAAACGGGAGTGGCGGGCAAAAAAAACCGGGGCTGCAAGGCCCCGGCTTGTCGGTGTGCTGTCGGCTGGCGCCGACGTCAGTAGGTCGAACTCATGCCAAACCATTCCGGGAAAATGACGATCATCGCCAGCACCAGTACCTGCATCAGGATAAACGGCAGTACCCCTTTGTAGATATCGGTGGTCTGCACACCGGGTGGTGATACACCCTTGAGATAGAACAGACTGAACCCGAACGGGGGCGTCAGGAAACTGGTTTGCAGGTTCATGGCAATCAAAATCGCAAACCACAGCATGTTGATGCCCATGGCTTCCGCCACCGGTGCCAGGATGGGCACGATGATGAACGAAATTTCCACGAAGTCGATGAAGAAGCCCAGCACCAGGATGACCAGCATGGCCAGGATGATGAAGCCCCATTTTTCGCCGGGAAGCTGCAGTAGCCATTCTTCCAGCAGGTAATCGCCACCGGTGTAGCTGAACACCATCGAGAACGCGGTTGCACCCACCAGGATGGCGAACACCATGGCGGTGACCTTAACCGTGTCCTTTGAGGCGTCCCACACCATCTTGAAGGAGAACTGGCGGTAGATGATTGCCAGCACCACGGCACCAACACCACCGAGCGCCGAAGATTCCGTGGGGGTGGCAATACCAGCAAAGATGGAACCCAGCACGACGACGATCAACGCCAGCGGCGGGATAATCGCCAGCAGCGCTGCACGGATTTCCTTGCCCCGTGACAGTCCGCTGTCATCCGGCATGGCGGGGCCGGTTTCAGGCTTGAAGCGGGTGAGAACAAGGATGTAGATAATGTACAAACCGACCAGCACCACACCCGGGATAACGGCTGCCCTGAAGAGGTCGCCAACCGGTAACCCGAGCACATCGCCAAGGATAATCAGGATAATCGAAGGCGGTACGATCTGGCCCAGAGTGCCGGACGCACAGATAGTGCCCGTGGCAAGCCGCTTGTCGTAGTTATGGGCCAGCATTACCGGCAGGGAGATCAGGCCCATGGCCACCACACTGGCACCGACAACACCCGTTGATGCCGCAAGCAGGGCACCTACCAGGATGGTGGAAATGGCCAGGCCCCCTGGCAATCCACCGAACAGGCGGCCCATGGAGGTCAGCAATTGCTCGGCCAGCCGGGTGCGTTGCAGCACTACACCCATGAAGATGAACAACGGCACCGCCATCAACACCGTGTTCTGCATGACGCTCATGATGCGATAGGGCATGAAAGCGAACAGATCCATGCCTTCGGCATAGATCCCGAAAAACAGGGCAACGCCGCCAAAGGTAAAGGCAACCGGGAAGCCCAGCATCAGCAGGAGGAGGGCAGCTCCGAACATAATCATACCGATCATGCGAGACCCTCCGCGCCGTGCTTGGGCTCATAGGTCTTGTCGCCGGAGATAACCCGTATTGCGAAGGTCACCATGTTGAACCCGGCGATGCCGGTAAACACCGCGGAAATCGGGATCACGCTCTTGATCACCCAGCGATGTGGCAGTCCGCCGGGGTCACCGCTGCCTTCGCCCATGCTGTGAGACTCAACGGCAAAATCGTAACCGTAGTTCCAGATCAGGTAGGCGAAGGGGATGACAAAAATAACGGCACCAACCATGTTGACCCAGGCCTTGGTTTTGTCGCTCCAGCGGGTGTAGAAAACATCCACGCGAACATGGCCGTCCGTGCGCAATGCGTAGGGAATGCCAAGCAGAAACACGACAGAGTACAGGTGCCACTCCATCTCCTGCATACCGATCGAAACTTCATTGAAAGCGTAGCGGGCCACCACGTCGTAGAAGACGTTGCCGGCCATCAGAATCATTGCGGCGCAGGCCACCCAACCACAGAAAATGGACAAGTAGGCCAGGCCCTCGTCCAGCTTGATAATCCAACGCATTGATTGTCCTCCGCCGGGAAGCCGGCGATTTTTCAATTGCTATAAACGACAAAACCGGGATCACTGCTAGAGCGATCCCGGCTCAGTTACTGCCGATATGTTACTCGACTTCTGCCATCGTGTTCAGGTAGGCCCGCTCGGAGATGTCCGTGTAGGCCCGGCTCTTCTCAAGATATTCCTGTTGGGACTCTACAATCTTTGCGGCTTGCTCATTGTTTGCCGCGGCTTCCTCCAGGAGCTTCTCATTGGCCTCGTGCATGGCCTGGAAGATTTCCTCAGGGAATTTTTTGATCTGTACGTTGGGGTACTCTTCCTTGATGTTGGCCCAGGCTTCCGCGTTTGCGTGCTGAGAGTGAACCAGCATGTCGTAGGAGGCTGTGCGCATGGCGACGCGCATGATTTCGCGCAGGTCGGCTGGCAGTTTTTCCCACACTTTCTTGTTCACAAGGAACTGCAGTTCCGTGGCGGGCTCGTGCCAACCGGTGTAGTAGTAGTCAGCGATCTGCTGGAAACCAAGGCGCAGGTCCAGTGATGGCCCCACCCACTCGACGGCATCAATGGTGTTGCGCTCAAGGGCTGTGTACAGCTCGCCCGGTGGGATGTTGGTTGGGTTTACACCCACTTCCGCAAACACCTCGCCGGCGAAACCGGGGATACGCATCTTGAGGCCTTGAAGGTCTTCCAGGGAGTTGATTTCCTTGCGGAACCAGCCGCCCATCTGAACGCCGGTGTTACCACCCGGGAACGACAGCATGTTGTGGGGTTCGTAAACCTCCTGCATCAGTTCCATACCACCACCGTGGTAGAACCAGGCGTATTGTTCCATCGCGTTCATGCCGAACGGCATGCTTGTGAAGAACAGGGTGTTGGGTACTTTGCCTTTCCAGTAGTAGGACGCGGAATGACCCATGTCGTACTGGCCGGCCTTGACCATATCAAAGACACCGAAGGGCGCTTTGTGCTTGTTTGACGAGTCGATGCGGACCTTCAGGCGGCCGTCGGACATTTTTTCGACAGTTTCAGCGAACCGTTTGGTGGTGTCACCGAAAATCGGGAAGTTGGGCCCCCAGGTTTCGGCCAGGCGCAGGGTAAACGTGTCTTGAGCGAGGGCTTGTGTGGAAGCAAAGGTAGTTGCTACAGCCAGCACAGCCGCGGATAGAACAGAACGGATCTTCATTGCTCTTCTAGCCTCTTTTGTCGTTGTTGTGTTGAGAGCCTCTCCCTCTGTCAGGGAAAGTAACTCCTAATTCTAGTTCAAGTTATCAACAAACGTTAAGAAACGGAATGAAAAACCCGCGTCTGTACGACCTAGGTCTTACGACTTTCTCCCGCTGGTCGGCGTGAGGCAATAGCCCTGGTCTAAAACAATCCTATCTGCTCACCCGCAGGACGCCTGAAGAGGTCGCTTCTAAGGGGTTCTGCCTGATGAAGGTTCAGGCCCAGCTGCCTTGCGCGCTTTGCGAAGCGCTGGCGGACAAGATCCGCGTAGGGGCCCGTTCCTGTCATCCTGCGCCCGAACCGGGCGTCGTAACTTTTGCCGCCCCGAAGATCGCGCATGCGATTCATCACATGACTGGCCCGGTCCGGAAAGTGCCGCTGCAACCAGTCCTGGAACAGCTCATCCAGTTCCAGCGGCAGGCGAAGCATGATCCAGCTTGCCCGTTCCGCACCGGCCTCGGATGCGGCCCCCAGAATGCTCTCAATCTCATGATCGTTGATGAACGGGATAACCGGCCCCAGGATGATGCCCGTTGGTACGCCGGCGGCGGCAAGCTCACGGATGATTTTCAGGCGAGTGGCCGGCGCTGCAGTACGAGGTTCCATCTGGCGTTTCAGGGTATTGTCCAGGGTGGTTAAGCTGACCCGAACGGAACACAGGCCCTGATCTGCCAACTCTGACAGCAGGTCCAGGTCCCGCAGAACCAGTGTCCCCTTGGTGATAATGGACACCGGATGGCGATACTCGACCAACACCTTGAGGACGTCGCGGGTAATTTGCCGGTGCTTCTCAACCGGCTGATAGGCATCGGTATTCACGCCAAGGGCAATCGGCGACACACGGTAGCCGGGTTTATCGAGCTCCCTTCGAAGCTGTTCCGCAGCATTGGGTTTGGCGATCAGCCGGGTTTCGAAGTCCAGCCCCGGCGACATGTCCCAGTACGCATGGGTAGGCCGGGCAAAGCAGTATATGCACGCATGCTCGCAACCCCGGTACGGGTTTATGGACTGGTCGAACGGCACATCCGGCGACTGGTTCCGGCTGATAATCGTACGCACCTGTTCATCCACCACTTCGGTTGCCAGTGAGTCCGGGCAGGTATCGTCAGCGGGGTCCTGATACCAGCCATCATCGTATTGGCGGTCCGTCACTATGGGCTGGAAGCGGTTCTGTGGGTTCAGTGGCGTTGCGCGGGTTTTCATCGTCGGATCTCACGATACTGTATATATGTGGCTATGTTTGCTTCGGCTGTTGGTACGCTCTAAGAATACTGTATATACTACTGTATAAATAGTACTTCGATGGAGCGCACCATGAAAAGAGCTGATGTTAACGCCCTCGAAAAGACCTTGGCCAACCTCCCGGTTGACCTCAAGCAACACCTTGCCAGTCAGCTTCTTGGGCAAATCAATGCTCAGGCTCATACCTTGCTTGAAACCGCCAGATCTCACCGTCTATGCCCCCATTGTGGTGATGAGCACCTTATCAAATGGGGTCATTCTGGTGGATTGCAGCGATATCGATGCCAGAGCCTGACTTGCCATAAAACCTTTAATGCCGTTACAGGAACATCGCTGGCCAGGCTGCATCACCGAAACAAGTGGTTTGATTATTTGCGATGCATGCGAGACAGCCTGACCCTGCGGGTATCGGCAGGCCGAGTAGGCATTGATTTAAAGACAGCTTTCCGGTGGCGTCACCGTTTTCTAACGGCCAGTGCAAACGCCAACGCGAATGCCCTTTCCGGCATTGTCGAAGTGGATGAAACCTTCTTTGCCGAGTCCTGCAAAGGCAAACGCAACATCACCCATCGCAGTTCCAGGAAGCGTGGCGGGCAAAGTAACAGGAAGCATAAAGCGGACAAAATTCCAGTACTTATTGCACGGGACCGCAACGGTCACATCAGTGATCTGGTGGATCCTGCATTAAACAAACCGACGGTTCATGCTTTTCTGACGCCGATTATCAATCCTGACTCGATTCTATGCTCAGATGGTCACAGCTGGTATAAAACCTTTTCCATCGAGCACGGCATTGCCCACCACAGACTGGTCACACTCGATAATCAGAGAGTGATCGGCAAGGAATACCACATACAGAACGTCAACAGTTACATGAGTCGATTGAAGGGCTGGATGGCGCGGTTTCATGGGGTTGGGACGGCATATCTGCCGAGCTATCTGGCATGGCGGCGGCTATTTGAATGCGCTCAACCTTCTGAAGAGGCTTGGCTCCGAATTGCGATCGGTGCAAACCAACAGCCAACGCCAACATAGCGATATATGTACAGTTTATGTTGACCGAACACGGCTGGCAACCGGAAAGTGGATCTCCACCATTCCAACGGACCAGCATCAATAACGCCTTGATCGGTAATCAGGCTACCGATAAGTATCTCAATTAAATCCCGTGTTCCTGACCTATTCCGGCGAGTTGTTTCAGTCGGTTGCAGCATGCATCCAGCCCCTCGTCCGGAATGTTGGTGATACCCAGCAGCAACCCGCTTCGGGCCCGCGCAGCATCGGTGTACCAGGTAGACAGTGGGGCAGGGGCCAGGCCGAACTCCAGCGCGTTAAGCGCAATCCTCGCGTCGTCTGTGCCATCGGGCAAGCGGAGCAATAACGCCAAGCCAGCCATGGCTTCATCTGCAGCGGATGTTTTCAAGGCGCGCTGAAGGGAGGAGCGCCGTGCGGTGTAGGTCCGTTTCATCCTACGCAGATGGCGCAGGTAATGACCTTTTCGCATGAACTCGCCGAGCGCTCTCTGGCTTGCGATCGAAGCGGCAGGAGCCAGAGCAGCGGCAACGTCGCCAACCCGGTTTGCCAGCGCCGGTGGCACCACAATAAAGCCAAGACGAAGACCCGGGCTGACGGTTTTACTAAACGTGCCGATATGAACAACGCGGCCGTAACTGTCCTGCGATGCCAGGGCCGGAGCGGCGCGCCCGATGAGCTGCAACTCACTCAGATAGTCGTCTTCGATAATCCAGCTACCGCGTCGAGCCGCCCATTCGAGTAACTGGTGACGCCTCGCCAGTGACAAGGTCACGCCCAATGGTGCCTGCTGGCTGGCGGTTACCATCGCCAATGCCGCATTGGGTGCACGCGCCAATCCATCGTCAACATCCAGTCCCTGCTCATCGACACTGACGGGAACAGGTTCGATCCCTGCCATGGACAGAGCGGTTCGTGTCATCGGATAGCCCGGCTCCTCCGTCCAGGCGGTTGCCCCCTTCAGGTCAAGTGCATGCAGGATCAACCCAAGCGCGCCGGCGTATCCTGAGGTAACAATGACTTGTGCGGGGGAGCAGACAAGACCTCGTGCGACCGACAGGTAAGCCGCGATTTCGGCACGTAAGGCTGGTTCACCACGTGGGTCCGGATAGCTTACGGAGGCCATGGCAGCCTCGCGGGCTGCGCGCGAGGCAATACGCGACCATACCTTGTAGGGAAAAACGTCCTGGGCTGGGATGCCAACCTGGAACACCATGGCTGGGTCGCCGAATGGGTGCTGGTAGAACTCGGGCAACGGCCCCCGTAAATCACTGGTGTCCGCGCGATGTGCAATCGGCAGCTGATCTGCGACAAAGGTACCTGCCGCGCCACGAGCGACTAGCAATTGTTCATCGATCAGCCTTTCATATGCGGACTTCACCGTACCGCGTGCGACTCCAAGCTGGGCGCTTAGATCTCTCCACGAGGGTAGGCGAGCCCCAGAATACAAGCGGCCTTCGGAAATAGATTTGCCGATAGCTTCAACGATCTGTTCGACCAAAGATGTCCCGGCCTGGCGGTTCAGTTCTATACGCAAATCATCCATGGGGGCGTGGCTCCAGCGTGGCTTTTTGATGGTGTATTGAAAATCATCATTCATGGTTCTTTTTAATGAACCTTAACCGAGTATCATTGAACCTCAAAGTTGATCAGGCGATCCAGAAAAGGCCAAGAATGAAGAACCTGCTTGTTATCAATGCCAGCCCTCAGGGGAGTGCGTCATACAGTCGTCAGATGACGGCGCGCTTTATCCGTCTATGGGCTGACAATAACCCGGACGGTGTGGTTGTTGAGCGTGATCTAGGCCGCCAACCTGTTCCCCACGTGGATGAGCAATGGATCGGCGCCGCTTTTACGCCGGAAGAAGCAAGGAGTCCGGCTCAGGAAGCCGCTCTTAAAGTCAGCGATGCGCTGGTCGCGGAACTTCAGAATGCGACAACCATCGTGATTGGTTGTCCTATGCATAACCTGTCCGTGCCCAGCACGTTAAAAGCGTACATCGATCAGGTCGTGCGCATGGGAGTCACAACAAAACTGGTGCCTGATAACCCGCGTAGCCCGTATGTCGGTATGTTGAGCGACAAACCCGCCTACCTGATGCTGGTGCGGGGTGGTTACGGTTACGAACCGGGTGGGGAGTACGCGCCCATGAACTTTCAGGAACCGTACCTGACCGCCGTTCTGGGTATGTTGGGCATTTGGAGTGTGAAAACCGCCACTCTGGAATATACCGCTCTCAGTAGCGGTTGCTCCGACAATGCGCTCGAGGAAACCAACGCATGTATTGACCGGTTGTTCGATTGATCGTTAGAAGCGATTTTAGGCAACCTCGATAGAGATTTATTAAACCCGAAAGCCTACTCGCAAGGAGATTCCGACATGCTCTTGAGACATTCCATTCACTATTTACTCACGTTTCTTGTTCTGGCCGGCTTCAGCCTTTCCGTCTCAGCCGCTGACAAGAAAATTGGCGTATTGGTTTATGACGAAGTGCTGACCAGTGACGCTGTCGCACCAGCCGAAGTCTTCGGCGTTGCCTCGCGAAAAGCCTGGTTTTCAGACTATGAGGTTGTGCTGATCAACGTAGAGCGAAACAAAACGGTGACGACCGAGGAGGGGCTGACGCTTCGGGTCGATGCCACTATCTACGACGATCTTGATCTGGATGTTCTGATCGTCAACAGTGCTTACGATATGGACTGGCTCTTTGAGAACGAGGACCTGACCCGTTTTATGAAAGATCAGGCCAAAAAGGTGGAGTGGCTGGCCAGCAACTGTTCCGGCGCGTTCCTTTATGCTCACGCCGGGCTTCTGGACGGCTATCAAGCGACAACCTGGGCAGGCGGTGAGCCGGATTTACAGCGGCAGTTTCCGAAGATCGATGTAATCGTCGATCAGAATGTGGTTGTTGATCGAAATCGAATCACCAGCAATGGCGGCGTACCGTCTTATCAGGGGGCGCTGGTGTTGTTATGGCTCATGAGTGGCGAAAGCAACGCAAAGGAGGTGTTTGAAACGATCCAGTTCAACCGTGTTATCTCTTGGTCAGAGATCAAAAAACTTACACCCGATGCCTGATGCAGGCAATTATTTGAGCGGGGCCCTTAGCGGGCCCGTTTCCTGCTGAGTCCGATGGGCTGACGATATGCTTTTCAGCAGGGCGATCAAACATCATCCATCATGCCAATCTGCCTCGCCAGCCTCATGGCTTCGTTCTCCTCCATGGCGCGTAGGGATTCAGCGAGTTCTTTCGCTTCCGGAATCTCGGCCTTGCCGGCCAGGCTGTCATACAGGTCGATGAGTTGATCATGGAAGTCGAACACCTCTCGGACAATGCTGTCGAAGTCGAGACTGGCGTAATGATCATCGCAGGTGCGGTGGGTTTTGATGGCCTTGTGTTCGTCGTTCAGGTAGTCGTAGAGTCTTGTTTTCAGAGCCTTTGAATCGGCCTGTTTCTCGAACTCTGCCGTGATGCGCTCCAGTTCGGCCTCATGGTCCGACAGATACGTCAGCAGTGCCCGGGCTCGCTCCTCCTTGTTCTTTGTTGAGCACTCCGACAAACATCGGGACAGGTGGGCGTGGAGCTCGCGAGCCCACTCGATCAGGTCTTCAAAGCTTTTAATGTCCATTTGCCAGGCTCCTTATCCACATGGGTAATCGGAGAGCGGATGTGAATCGTCACTGCTCATTACTACTCATCACTACTCATCACTACATCATCAGTACGAGAAGTCTAGCCGACATTGCTAAACTTGTCCGGTGACCCCCACGGCCTGATGAGATACCCTCAGGACGATAAACCATCTGTGTACTCGCGAAATGGAAACGCCCATGGCAGAGCAACCCCCACTGGGAATCATTGAAGGCTTCTATGGCCCTTTGTGGAGCTGGGAAGAGCGTCGGCAGCTGGTTGCGGCACTGGCTCCCCATGGTTATCGGAACTATTGGTACGCACCCAAGGCGGATGCTTTTCTCCGGCGCCGGTGGAGTGAGCCGCATCCGCAAGCGGAGGCCGATGAGCTGGCTGATTTCGCCCGGTTTTGTGGCAGTCACGGAGTCCGGTTCGGCATTGGCCTGAGCCCGTTCGAGGTGTTCAACAATTTCGATGGCTCGGCGAAAACCGCGCTGACGCAAAAACTGGCAGCGTTTGATCAACTGGGTATCACCGACCTGGCGATCCTGTTTGACGACATGAATAGCGATACGCCGGAACTGGCGGCCCGACAGGCGGAGATCATTCACTGGGTGGCAGAACGCAGTACAGCGGACCAACTGACGGTCTGCCCCAGCTACTACTCCGATGATCCGGTGCTGGACCGGGTGTTCGGTCCCCGTCCTGAGCATTACCTGGAAGATCTTGGCAAGGCACTGGACCCGTCCGTGCAGGTGTTCTGGACGGGCGAGGAGGTGTGTTCGCGAGAGATATCGCAGGGCCATCTGCAGCGTGTTTCAGAAGCACTGGGGCGCAAGCCGGTGCTGTGGGATAACTACCCGGTGAACGACGGTGACCGTATGTCCCGGCATCTTCACCTGCGGGCATTCACCGGCAGGCCGGCGGCCAACGGCCCGTACCTCTCGGGCCACGCCATTAATCCCGCGTTACAGCCAACGCTCACTGCGATTCCGGCCATCACCCTGGCCCGTAGCTATGAACAGGGGCCCGGCTACCAGTATGGCAAGGCCTTCCAACTGGCCGCCAAGGAAGTGTTGGGCAAAGACTTGGCTCAGCAGGTACAGGCCGATCTGCTCATGTTGCAGGATGCCGGCTTGCACAGGCTCAGTACCGAACGCCATCAGGCGCTGACGGAATGTTATGGCCGCTTTGATCACCCGGCCGCCAGGGAGATCCTGCATTGGCTGGCCGGCCGCTATCAGGTTACCGATGAAATGGTGCAGACCCAGTAGCCGGTGGCGACTGCCTATTTAAGATAGTACTCCACGGTGGTCACCACCCGGACGGTTTTAATCGGCTGTTGGCCTTCGCTGACGCCTGGTGCCTGGTCTCGGGCCAGGATCTGGAACACGCCCTGATTGGCGCGGCGCAGGTTCCCCAATTCAGTTTTTGCATCCCTGGCAAACTGTGCGGCGGCCTCGCGGGCGGCGGCGGTGGCCTCGGCAATCATCTCGGGTTTGATGTCGTTCAACCGGTTAAACAGGTAAGTCGGCCCGCCTGGGCCATAATCGGATGACAGAATGACGCCGGAATCCACCAGTTCACTGACAGACTGCGCGGCCTGGCGAATGCGATCGATGTCGTCGCTGCGAACCATCAGGGTCTGGTTGATGATGAACTTCTGGCCGTTGCTTTCCTGGTAGGGATTGGCGCGGGTGTCCGTAACGTCCAGACGTTGCAGTTCCACCGCGTCGGTATCGATGGCCTGCAGCTTGAGAAACGCCATGATGGCTTCGCGGCTGCTGTGGGCCTTTTCGCGAGCTTCGTCCAGGCTGTTGCCGGTGGCGACGAAACGCAGGGGCCACAGTGCAAGGTCCGCCTGTACCTCCCGTTCCGCAACGCCCTTGACGGTGACGAACCGGTCTCCGGTGCGTAGCCCGGTCAGGCCGTCGGCGATGAGCGATGCGGAAACAATGGCGGCAATCGCCAGGATCAGGGCAGACAGAATTTTCATCACGGCGTCCTTGTGTGTGGATCTGGCGGATACCATCGCCGCAAATACCGGGGGCGTCAAGCGCCCCCGGAGGGGAGGTCTGCTAAGAGGAGGCGGTTGCCACCTCGGCCTTGCCTGTCTTGATCATGGCATAGCCAAACCCGATCACCAGCGAACCGATGGCAATGGCGGCCACATAGGGCAGTACCGTGCTTACCGCATTGGGAATGGCGAGCACGAACAGACCGCCGTGGGGTGCCATGAGTTTGACGGTGAACAGCATGGACAGGGCTCCGGTGATGGCGCCTCCCACCATGCACACCGGGATCACGCGTAGTGGGTCTTTGGCCATGAAGGGGATCGCACCTTCAGAGATAAAGCACAGCCCCAGCACAAAGGAGGCCCGCCCGGCCTGCCGTTCGGCCTCTGCAAACTTGGCGCGAGCAATAAAGCTCGCCACACCCATACCGATGGCCGGCACCATGCCCGCGGCCATGATCGCCGCCATGGGGGCCGAACCACCGCTGCCTTCTGAGAGTAAACCGACACCGAAGGTATAGGCGGCCTTGTTCACCGGCCCGCCCAGGTCAAAGCACATCATGGCCCCGAGAATGCCGCCCAGCAGGATGGCGTTGGTGGTGCCCATGCCTTCCAGGAAACTGGTCAGCCCATCCATCAGGGCGGCAGCGGGTTCGCCGACCACGTAGATCATGCCAAGGCCGGTGACCAGACTGGCCAGCAGCGGAATGATCAGGATGGGTTTGAGGGATTCGACACTCTCTGGCATCGGCAGTTTCTGGCTGATGAAGCGCGCCACATAACCGGCCAGGAAGCCGGCGATGATGCCACCAAGAAAACCGGCGCCAAGGGTACTGGCCAGATAGCCACCGATCATGCCCGGAGCCAGGCCTGGCCGGTTGGCAATGGACCAGGCGATATAGCCGGCCAACAGAGGAATCATCAACTGGAAGGCGGTGCCGCCGCCGATCTGCATCAGCGCGGCTGCCAGGGTGCCTTCCTCTTCGAATGCGTCAATGCCGAACACAAACGACAGGGCGATCAGCAGGCCGCCGGCCACCACCATGGGCAGCATGAAAGATACGCCCGTCAGCAAATGCTTGTAGGGGCCGCGTTTCTCGCCACCACCTCCTGAGGTCGCTTTTTTCTGGCCTTCCTCGACAGAGGCATTGGTGATGGCGTCATCAATGGTGGGCCCCGGTTTTTTCAGGGCGCTGCCGGTGGACGTGCGCCAAAGCCGCTTGCCGGCAAAACGGCTGGGGTCGACTTCGATATCACAGGCCAGGATCACCAGATCCGCCGCCTCGATTTCCTCAGCGGTCAGCGGATCCTGGGCACCCACGGAGCCCTGGGTTTCCACGCGGATCTGATGGCCAGCAGCGGTCGCGGCGGCGGTCAGGGCTTCTGCCGCCATAAAAGTGTGGGCGACACCGGTGGGGCAGGCGGTGACGGCGACAATGCGTTTGCCTGCGTTACCTGAGGTGGCAGGCTCGGGCTGTGAAGCCTCTGTTGGTTGATAGGGCTCGGCCTGCTTTTCGGCCTGGTCCAGAATCGACGCGGGATCGGGCAGGGCGGCCGTTACCGGGACCTGATAGAGGCGTTTGCCGGCGTAGGCGTTCAGGTCCGTTGGTGTTCCTGTTGCGGCAACGACCAGGTCCGCCGAGGCGATGACATCCTCGGGCAGGGAAGACAGTGGTTGCTGCTGGCTGCGAATGTCTGTTCTGGCTTCCCAGCCCTTATGCTGCGCGGCCCGTTCCAGGGCCCGGGCCGCCAGGAAGCTGGTGGCCACGCCCTGAGGGCAGGCGGTTACAATGATCAGTTTCATGATGGCATCTCCCCATTGTTGTTGTGCCCGGGCCAGGGGGTAAAGAGAGTGACGCGGGTTTGCTGAATCAGTTGGGTGAAGTCGTCGGCCATTGGATCGCCAACGCCAATGTGGCGAACGCACTCGGCCGACAGCGCGGTGGCGGTCGACAGCACCTGTTCCGGGTGGTGACGTTCGAGCAGGCCGTGAATCATTCCGGCCAGCAAAGTGTCTCCGGCGCAGACGGTGCTTGTGGCGGTCACGGGCGGTGGCGACGCTTGCCAGTTGCCCTTCGGCGACAGCCAGAGCACGCCTTTTTCGCCCATGGAAATCACCACATTGGCGATGCCGGTGGCCTGAAGTGAGCGACCTGCCTCGGCGATGGCGTCCAGGCTCTCCAGAGGGTGCCCGGCCCATTCGGCCAGCTCTTCCGTATTTGGCTTGATGCCGTCTGGCAGCGCCTTAAGCCCGGCTGTGAGGCCTGCGCCGCTGGTATCCAGCCATACGGGGATGTCTGCTTCGCGAGCCAGGGTGACCAGTTCCGCCAGTGCCTCGGGCGGAAAGCCGACGGGCAGGCTGCCAGCAATGGCAACGGCATCGAACCTGTTGTTCAAGTTACCCAGGCGTGTCTTTAATCGGTCCAGGGCATCCGCGGGTACGTCAAATCCGGGCCCGTTCAGATCGGTCACACGACCATCGCCCTCGGCAATTTTCACGTTGATGCGATTCTGCCCGGGGATGCGGACAAAGTGGTCTGCCAGGATGTCAGACGAGAACAGGCGATCGAAGGGCGCGGCGTTGATCTCTCCCAGCAGTCCGGACACGGTCACGGTATGGCCGAGACGTGACAGCACACGGCCCAGGTTAATGCCTTTGCCGGCAGCTTCCAGGCGTGTGGACCGAGAGCGGTTCACGTTACCCAGCCGGATTGAGTCGGTTTCGGCATTGAGGTCCAGCGCCGGGTTCAGGGTGATGGTGAGTACGCGGGCCATTACAGTGTCTCCAGGGCGTCGCGCACTTCGGCTGCGGTGGCCTTGCCCAGCGCCAGTTTCGCCTGCTCACGGGCGTGTTCCCGGCTCAGCCCTCGGATACAGGCTTTGACCAGTGGCACTCGCCGGCTGGTCACCGAGAGCTCGTCCACATCCAGGCCCAGCAGTACCGGAATAGCCTGTGGGTCGGAGGCCAGCTCGCCACAGATACCTACCCAGCGTTGGTGAGCATGGGCGGCTTCGACGGTCATGCGGATCAGTTGCAGTACCGAGGGGTGTAACCCGTCGGACTCGGCCGAAAGCTGGCCGTGGCCACGGTCGATGGCCAGGGTGTACTGAGTGAGGTCATTGGTGCCCACCGAGAAAAAATCCACTTCCGGTGCCAGGGTGTGGGCCAACAAGGCACAGGAAGGCACTTCAATCATCACGCCCACCTGCAGGCCCTGGCAGGGAATCTCGGCGCGGACCCGTTCGACGATGGCCTTGGCCGCGCGAAACTCTTCCAGGTCCTTGACCATGGGAAACATGATTCGCAGTGGGCGGTTGTCGGCAGCCGTCAGCAGCGCGCGCACCTGGGTTTCGAGAATCTCCGGTCGCGTCAGTGACAGGCGAATACCGCGCAGCCCAAGGAAGGGGTTGTCCTCATGGGGAAGGGGCCAGTAATCCAGTGGCTTGTCGCCACCCACATCGAGGGTGCGTGCGACCAGTGGCTGGCCGTTGAGGGCGTCGAAGGCATGGCGATACTCCTTCACCTGGGTGTCCAGGTCAGGCGCGTCCGGGTGTTCCATGAAAATGAACTCGGTACGCAGCAGACCAATGCCATCGGCGCCCCGGTCGACGGCATCCGGGGTGTGGGCCGTGTTGCCAAGGTTGGCGCATACGTCGATGGTGTGGCCGTCGGTGGTGGTGGCTGGCTCGTTCCGGCACTCGTAGGCGTCCGCCTGCAGGCGGGTGAGTTGGTCCAGGCGACGGTCAATGCGGTCGCGGCGTTCGGCGCCGGGGTTGGGCACGAGGCAGCCGCGTTCGCCGTCGACCACCAGGTCCGTTCCGTTGCTGATGGTCAGGATTCGATCACCAGCCCCGACCACGGCTGGGAGCCCCAGCGCCCGGGCGAGGATGGCGCTGTGGGATGTGGCGCCACCACGGGCTGTGATCAGGCCGCGAACGCGCTGGGTGTCCAGCCTTGCCACATCGGAAGGGCCCAGATCCTCCGCCACCAGTACATAGGGTTCGTCCGGCGGTGTCGGCATGGCCACCCCACAGAGGTTGGCCAGCACGCGCCGGCCAACATCCCGCAAATCTGCCGCCCGTTCGGCCAGCAACCGGTCCGCCAGTGCTTCCTGGGCCCGCGCGGCGGTATCAATGGCGTGCCACCAGCCGGCTTCGGCGGACGCGCCTTCGTTGATGGTTTCCAGGGCGGCCTGGTAGAGATCGTCGTCCTGGAGCATTTCCACATGCACCGACAGAATCGGCGCTGCCTCACCGCCTTCGGCCTGGCGGATCAGCGTGCGCAGTTGTCCATCGGCTTCGTCGATGGCGCGGCCCAGCCGGCTGGTCTGTTCACCGGCATCGCTGGCGGTGGACGGGTAGTCCAACGTTGGCTGACGCATTACAAAAGCGGGTGCGAGAGCCAGGCCCGGTGAGGCGGCGACCGCTTTCAGGGGTTCGTCATCGATCAGAGGTTCGGGTTCCGGTTCGGCAGGCGCCGGCTTGCTCTGTTGTTGTCGAAGCGGGGAGACGGTTTCTCCGAGTCCATCATTGATGGCCCGGCAAACGGCTTCTACCGCCTGTTCCGCATCGTCGCCGGTTGCGGAGATGATCAGGGTTTGCCCTCTGCGGGCACCGAGGCCGATGATCCGGGTGAGACTGGTCGCCGATACCGAATTGCCATCGCCGTCTTCCAGGCGGATGCGAATGTCTGCGTTGTGCTGACGGGCTTCCTGTACCAGCTGTTTGGCGGGCCGGGCGTGAAGGCCATGGGTATTCAGCAGGCGCACCCGGTCGCTGACCGCATTGGCTTGCTCACCGGAAAGCCGGGAAAGTACGGCATCCACGGACTGGCTTTCCAGAGGGATGTTCTGGGCCAGGAAATTATCGATACGCTCCAGCAGTTCGCGGCAGTCGTCGCCAGGGCCCGCCAGACAGAAAACGCCGGCGAGGTCGTCGCTGGGTTCTTTGGGGGTTGCCAGTGCCAGCGCAGGTCGGATACTGCCAACGCTGTGGTGAACCAGCCAAAACCCCTGGCCCAGCCCCACGGGTGGCTGGCTGACAATTTCTTTCATAAAGCTGGCGTCGACACAGCTCAACCCTTGCAGCCGGGCAGCAGCGCTGATGGCCAGTTCGCTGGTGGCCCGGGTGTTAACACCCAGGCAAAGGGTCTGAGCGTCGCATTTAGGCACCACTGGTTCTTTCGACAATAGGGTCACCAGCGCCTCGGTGTCATCGGCTTCGGCCAGTTTCCGTGACAAGCCGGGTTTGTCCAGTACGCGGGTCAGGTGGCGCAGGATATCCAGATGCTCATCTGACTGGGCCGCAATGGCGACCAGGACGTACACCGTGGCGTTGTCATGCCAGGTAACGCCGCCTGGAAACTGCAACACCCGGATGCCTGTGCTGGTAACCGCGTCGCGGCTTTCGGGTGTGCCGTGGGGGATGGCAATGCCGTTACCAAGGACGGTGGAGGACTGTTGCTCCCTGGCCAGCATGCCCGCGTGGTAGTCGGGAGTGGTCCGGCCTGCGTCCTGCAGTTCCTGGCTGGCCTGGTTCAGGGCATCCTGCCAGTCGATTGCTTTGCAGCCCAGGCGGATATCATTGGCTGTTAGCGTCAGCATGTGGGTAGCCTCGCCTTGTTGTTGTGTGGTGCCGGCACTGACGATCAGGATATTGGTCACTGCCAGTGAAAATGGGAGTTGCTGAATCGTGTCAGCAAACATAGAATGAATCATGAAACAGATATGATCAGAAATCAAGCAATCTGTGCCCAGGAGGAATCGGCCCCATGACCCTTGCAGAACTTGCCCGCCTGGCGGGGGTGTCCCGCACCACAGCCAGCTACGTTATCAATGGTCAGGGGCCGGCCCGCCGGATCAAGCCGGCGACTATCGACAAGGTGATGGCGGTCGCGCGGGACAACCACTTCCAGATCGACCCGCAAGCCGCATCGCTGCGTGGCGGGGCGAGCCGCACTCTGGGGTTTATCCTGCCGGACCTGGAAAACGCCAGTTACGCCCGTCTGGCCAAACTGCTGGAGCAGGGTGCCCGCGCCCGGGGCTATCAGCTTCTGATTGCCGGCTCCGGGGATGACCCGGATACCGAGCGCGAGCTGGCACGTTCTCTCAAGGCAAGGCGATGCGATGCGCTGATCGTTGCGAGTGCCCTGCCACCGAATGACCCCTTCTACCAACAGTTGCAGCAGGAAGACCTGCCGGTGATCGCGGTGGACCGGTCGCAATCACCGGGTGTGGTCAGTTGCGTGGTGAGCGACAATCGTAAGGGCGCAGCCACACTGGCCCGTTCAGTGCTGGAACCGGGCACCGGGTCGGTGGTCTGGCTTGATGCGGTGCCGGCGCTGGCGATGACACGGGAGCGCCGCGAGGGCTTTGAGGAGGTGGCTCGGAGTCGCAGTGGACAATGGGCGGTCTACAGCGGTGAACGCTATGACCGAGCCTCCGGCGCCCGACTGATGCAGCGGGTGCTGGCGGATCAGGGGCTTCCGGATGCGTTGATTACCGCCTCGTACACCCTCTTGCAAGGGGTGCTCGACGTGCTGCTGGAGCAGCCGGGAGGCTTGCCGCAGTCCCTCAGAATGGCTACCTTCGGAGATGACCGGCTGCTGGATTTCCTGCCGGTCAAGGTTCACTCGTTACCCCAAAAACACGAAGCCATTGCCGAGGCAACGTTGGACCGGGCGCTGGCTGCCATCGCAGGTCACGGCGAGCCGGAAACCGTTATTATCAACCGCTCGCTCAAGCGGCGGCGCTGAGTCAATGGCCGGGGGCGGTGTTGCCGGTGCGCTCCATGCGGCCGCAGGGGCTTAGTCCTTAGTCACAGGTTGTTTCGGGCGCCTTGCTGAACTTTTCCAGCATCGCCTCGCGCCCTCGTGCTTCGTCCCGGTACTCCTCGGGCAGGGGCAGCAGGAAATACAGATAGTCGCCCTTGTTACGGTTTTCAATGACCGACAGTTCGCTTTTATCGGACGACGTTCCGGTAAAAACCGGGCTGATAAGCGCTACGGTCAGGTTGGGCTGTCGCTGCAACAGGGCGGCTACCGTGCCCAGGCGATCCTCGCTGTGAAAGGTGCCTGTCAGGTGAACGACCTGGTGGCCGGGATGACGTTCCAGCGCGGCCAGTATCCGGCTTGCCATGGTGTTATCCCGCAATAACTGGGCGTGATAGGTGTTCTGCAGCCGCTCATTGCCGGCGGCGCCATGCTGGCCACCCATGGTGCCAAAGAATTTCTCCCGGTAGTCATCGTTGCCCGCGAAGGGGGCGTCGGGGATAAAACGTGCCTGCTCGGGGGACAGCTCTTCCAGATAACCAGGACCCTCACGCCCCACGCAGCGGACGATGTCGGCAGGCGCGTTGGCGGCAATAACAGGTAGGTCCCGGACCCGGGCAAATTCCACCAACGGTCGGTAGGCGTACTTGTAGATTGGCCAGGCGCCGGCATTCTCCACCAGTTCCATTTCGCCTATTTTATCGGCCAGGTACCGATCCAGAACCGGCTGTCGGTCCACCGCGAACTGTTCCATGGTCAACACCTGTTTCGGGCGATGCCGGTAAAGGTGGGTCTGCAGCCGGGACTGCAACAGGTGCGATCCCTGGTGGCCGTGGTGCTCACCGATCACTATCACGTCCTTGTCAGCAAGCTGCTTCGCCAGGTCCGGAAGCGATACCGGCACTCCGGTGGCAGCCTCCACCACAGGAGCCTGGTAATGGGTTTGTGGTGGTTCCTGTCGAGGGGCTGGTGTCAGCACGGAACAGCCTGCAATCAGTGGTATTGCCAGGAGGGACATTGTGATCGATGTGTAGGACATGGAGAGCTGGCCAATCTGTAGCCCCCGCAGGGACCATTTTCAGGAATGTTAGAGAAACTATACGATGCTGTGGGACGTTTCGCCCGTCAATCCTTCCTGTGGTAATGCATGCCTTGCGGGATGAGTTGAATATGGGCGTGTCGGTGTCTGAGGAATCACCAGCGGATAACCTTCAGGCAAGAGTTCTACCCGGGAGTGCAAACCGTACACATCTCTCAGGTTAGGCTCGGTCAGGACCGAAGCGGGCAGGCCGTCTGCGAAAACCTTGCCATCCTTCATCAGTATCAGGCGGTCGGCGTACTGGGCAGCCAGGTTCAGGTCGTGCACTGCCACCAGTAATCCAAACCCTTCCCTGGCCAGCTGGCACAGTTGCTGAAACACCTGCTGCTGATGCGCCGGGTCCAGGGCCGAGGTGCATTCGTCGAGCAGCAGCAAGCGAGGGTCCGGTCTTTCCCAAACCTGTGCCAGCACCCGTGCCAGTTGGACCCGTTGTTGCTCTCCGCCCGAGAGGGTGGGAACAAGTCGGGTTTCCAGATGGGCGATATCTAACCGTGTCAGAAGAGCGCGGATGATACGCCGGCGTTGCTCCGCGTTTTCCCGTGGGCGTCCCAGCGCCACAACTTCCTGTACCGTCATGGGGAACTGGAGGTCCACCTTCTGTGGCATAACGGCTCGGTGACGAGCCAGTTCTGCACTGGTCCATTGCTCCATAGCTCTGCCATCGACGTGTATCCGCCGGGCCGGCGACGGTAATTCTCCGGCCAGTGTGCGAATCAAGGTGGATTTTCCAGCCCCGTTGGGGCCCAGGAGTGCCACAAGCTCCCCCCTTGCCAGTGACAGGCTGACACCCTCAAGGATCTGCCGGTTGCCAAGGCTGCTATCCAGGTTGTCGATGTCCAGTAGTGGGCACGGGTGTGTCGGGCTGGTTTTATCCGTGGATTGGGAGTATGAAAAGGGAGTCATTGAGGCCTCAGGAAAAGCGGTTGCGCATCAGCAGGATAAGGAAGAACGGACCACCGAGTAATGCCATAACCAGGCCAATCGGGAGCTCCGCCGGGGCGACAACTACCCTGGCCAGACAATCCGCTAGCACCAGCAGTGCTGCGCCTCCGAGCGCGCAGGCGGGCAGGAGCAGGCGGTGGCCAGCCCCGAAAATCTGGCGCAGGAGGTGTGGAACCACCAGCCCAACAAATCCGATTAGCCCCGTTACCGCGACGGCTGATCCCACGCCAAGAGCCGCCAGCAATATGGCCCCGCGTTTTACCCAAGTAGTGGAGTAGCCCAGGTGGCCAGCAATGGGTTCCCCGAGCAGGAAGGCGTCCAGTGGTCTGGCGAGCAGGGGTGCAACGATAAGGGTCATCAGCATCCATGGCCCGGCCATCCAGAGGTCCTGCCATTGAGCATGGGCGAGGCTGCCCATGGTCCAGAACGTCAGTGAGCGCAAGGCATTGTCGTCAGCATGGTAGGTCAGCAGGCCCGTTCCGGCGCCAGCAATAGCATTGATGGCGATGCCCGCCAGAAGGAGCAGAGCGACGCTGGTTTGTCCCTGTCGGTGAGCGATACGCCATGCCAATAGTGTGGTCAGTGTGCCGCCGATGAATGCCGCCAGCGGCAGAGCCCAGCGCCCAGTGAGGGCTGTCCAGCTTGCAAGGCTGCTGCCACCAAGTACGATCACTGCCACCGCAGCAAGTGCAGCCCCGCTGGACACGCCGATCAAGCCTGGGTCGGCCAGCGGGTTGCGAAAAAGCCCCTGCAGCAGAGCGCCGGAAACCGCGAGTACCGCGCCAGTCAGCAAACCTAGCAGCAAACGGGGCAGGCGGACTTCCCACAGCACAAACTGCGCGGTGCCGTCGGTCGCCACGCTGCCGCTGAACATTCGCGCCAGGTCTTCAATGGTCACCGGATACGCACCGCTGGATACCGCCAGTACGGCGGCGCCAGTAATCAGTGCAAGCAGTGCGCCATAGCCAATCGGAGCTGGCAGGCGACGCACGTCCTCAGTGTGCATGGGTTCCGAACCCCGCATCGCTGAGCGTTGGTTCATCGGGAATAGTGGCGGCGACGGTCTGCAGGGCCTCCGCCAGGCGGGGGCCGAAACCTAGCAGCATCATGGCGTTGGCGGTTACCCGGTTACCCTCCTTCCAGGCCTTGAGCTGGGTCAGTTCGGGCCACTGCTCCTGCCGGAACTGACCGGGCCGGGCTTCGGCTATAACGATGGCGTCCGGGTTCGAGGCCAGCAAGGCTTCCCGGCTGGCGGGTTTGAACCCGGTGACATCTGGCAGCGCACTTTGGAGCCCCAGGGACAGGAGCAGGGCGTCCGCCGCGGTGCCCTTTCCGCCCAGCATGACGCCATGGTCTCCGGCGGCCAGCAGAATCAACACACGGGCCGGCGGCTTCTGAGCCATGCTCTGCTTCAGGGTATCGACCTCTTCGGCGATGTTTTGTGTCAGGAGTTTCGCCTCGTCCTGTTGATCCACCAGTTCACCCACCTGGCGGATCCGTGCCAGCGCCGACGTGACGTCCCTGACCACTGGTAACCGCACCACTTCCACGCCCGCGGCTGCGATCTGTTCCAGGGTTTGTTTGGGGCCGGCTTCCTCGGTGGTAATCAACCGGGTTGGTTTCAGTGACAGGATGCCCTCCACTGGCAGGGCCCGGAGGTAACCCACCTTTGGCAGTTCCGCGATGACCTCCGGCGGGTAGTGGCTGGTGGTGTCCACGCCAGCCAACTGCGCGCCGGCCCCCAGGGCGATGATGGTTTCAGTGACGGCACCATCGGCACTGATGATTCTGCTTTCCTCCGCCTGGGCGGCGGTCGTTGCGATGGCGCAAAAAAGGGCTGCAATCAACCGCATAGCTGGCTCTCCAGGGTTCGCATCTCATGTTGCCACTGGGGACTTTCGGGTTGACCGGGCTTGCGGGATCCAAACAGGGTGACGACCAGTTCGCTGTTGGCGTCGTAACCTTCCAGGGAAGTCACCGGGCCGTCGCTACTGGGCCGTTGGACTCGCCACCACTGTCGGATCGACGACACGTTGGCGTGTAGGTTGAATGACGGATCGAGGATGTTCAGCCAGGGGCCGGTGGGAAGCACACGTCCCACAGGGCCGGTGTGGATCTGGACAATGCCGGGGTTGCCCACAAAGACCATGATCGGGCACTGGCTTTCCCTAACCAGTGTCAGAAGCTGGCCCAGAGCGCTCTGTTCCGGGCTGGTTGCCTCGCCCTCGGCAGAGTCCAGGCGTCTTGCATAGGTGGGGCCCACCAGTTCCAGCGCCGTCAGCCGATCGACGGAATGTCGCTTGAGCATGGCGTTGAAGTGGTGAACATCTTTCAGGCTGGCCCAGTCCTGGCGCAGGGCTTCGGCGTCGATGCCTTGCCTGTCGGCACGTTTCAGGGGCGCGCGCGCAGGTTGGATATCAGGCGAGGCGCTGGCGTCTGCCAGGAATTGCCCCAGCAGTGCCTGCCAGCTTTCAGCGTCGGTATTGTCGGTGCGGTAGATTTTCTGAATGGCCTGGCCGTGGGCATCGAAGAACTGCAGGCTTTCCCGCAGCCCGGAACGGACCTGTTCCTGCACCTGGTAGCCAAAGTGCCATTGCCGGAAGAAGACGCGGACATCCATCTGCCCGACCGCCAGCCCCATGGCTCCGGAGTTGGAGGTGTGGAAGCCCTTGAAGGTGCCGGTGACTTCATGCACCACGGATTCGTTGCGCGACAGAATCATCACCTCGCCTACGCTTTCCATCGCTTCCAGCAGTGCGGGAAATTCGGGCTTCAGGGGGCGGACATCTTCCGGTTCGCGGCACAGCAACAGTTCCAGTTCACTGACCTGTAGCTCGTTGGCGGCCTGGCGGATGCGCAGTTTCGGGTTGTCCTCGCGAAGGATCGCCCAGCGCTGCGCCAGTTGATCTTTTGGTGATATAACGGTGGTGTCGGTTGCCATGGGTCTGGTCTCTTCAGTTCGCTGTGGTCAGTTCGCTGTGGTCAGTTCGACGGGCATCCAGCGAATGGCCGGGTGTCCGCTCTCGCCGCTGTCGTTGTAGTAACCGGTGACCTGCATCGCATAGATGGGTGAGGCGTCATCGGTGCTGTCGGTGTCAATCAGGTAGACGCGGTAGTTTGGCCATAGCTTGTGCGCCCCCTGGAGGTTGTAGGCGTACCAGGAAGAATCTGTGAAGATGCCACTGCTTGTATCCGCTTCGTAGTGATGGGTGATGCTTTCTCCGCCGGGGGATACGGTCGCACTGGTATAGACTTCGAGGTCGGTCCATTCGAAAGCGCCGAATGCACCTCCATCACCATCACCGGATGAGCCGCTGTTGGTGCGCAGGTATATGTCGCGGCCGCTGAAACCGAGGTTGATATCCCAGGTGTCAGTATCGCAGCCAACAGTAGCGTCGCTGTCGAAGTCGAAGCAGAGGTCGCCGCCGGTGGAGGGAATGCTACCGGTAAAGGTGGCTATGCCAGTGAAGGTTGACTGGGCTGATGGTTGCACATCAAAGTCGATCCGGAAACTCTTGATCCCTTCTCCAGTGCGGGTCGGGAAGTCAAATTCGTTGACCTGTAAGCGGGCATAGCTATCACCTTCGGCGGAGCGTACTAGCCAGCCATTTTCGGAGTTGGCCGTCATGTTGCCGTTGCTGAAATTGTATATGTACCAGTCTTCGCCAAACTGGCTAACCAATGCGTCATCGGTCCAGGCTGATGGCTCGGACATTTCAGCAAGTAGATGCTCCAACTCGCTATCGGCTGTGGCATTAAGGAAAACGCTGCTGTTGGGTTCGCCGCTGTTCGTATAGAAATCCGCCTGATCGGCGGCGACCGCACCTGCGACCTGTCCGGGGCCGGAAGCACCGCTGTTGAGCTGGATATTGTTGCGTTTGAACGCCAGGTGCCAGTCGCTGGAGGCAGCAGCCTCTTCGTCGGTCATCGTCAGCACGTTGCCGGTTTCCAGATTCATATAGGCGGCGGTATCGCTGCTGCTGGCATCAATCTGCTGGGCGCTGACGTTATCGGGCAGCCCGTTGCCGCCGCCGTTGTCGTCGGAATCAGAGATGTCGTTGCTGCTCCCGCCACCACAGGCGGACAGCAATACGCTGGCGACGGCTATTGGAAGAAGTGATGATGATCGGTTCATGGTGCGGGTCCTTGTGGATTGAGTGGTGCTACAGTTTGTTGCCAAAGCCCCATGTCAGGCCGACGTAAATAAAGCGGCCGGACACGGGGCCAAAATCGGCGGCGTCGTTAAAATTGCGTTGGGCGTCAGTGACGTTGTTGATGCCGGTAAAGAGGCGCAGGTGTTGGCCAATGTCCTGGTTGAGTTTCAGGTCCAGGGTGGTGAAGGCAGGGGAGGTGGCGTCGGTCTCGGCATTCACGACTTCGTCGCTCTGACTGCGAACGCGGGCAAGCCAGCTCATACCGGGCAGAGGCATTGTGCCGTCAATAGACATTTGTCCCTGATGTCTGGGGCGTCGGGTCAGGCGCTCGTCGGTATCCAGATCTTTGGCGTCAAGGTAGGTGTAGCCCGCTGAAATCTTCCAGCCGGGCTGTATCTGCCAGCCTACCGTGAGTTCGGCACCTTGGGTTCGGGCACGTTCAACATTGGCGTAACGGAAAACCTGAATGCCATCGTTGCGACTCGCGGTGGCCTCCGTGTCCAGCTCAGTCTGGATCAAATGATCAACGTCGTTGTAGAAGCCGTTTACTTCCAGCCAGGCCCTGTTGGTGAAGGTAATTCCCAGCCCAAGCTGGTAGCTATCGGATTCTTCCGGTTCCAGTTCCGGGTTGCCGTTTACGATATAGCCAAGCTGACTGTGGTCGAATACATAGTGACGTTCTTTCAGGTTGGGCACCCGGTAGCCAATGCCCCAGCCACCACGGAGGTAGAGGTTGGTGGATTCGGTGTTGAACAGATCGTAGCGAGCATTGATTTTGGGCGCCGTGTGGCTACCGAAATCGGAGTCATCCTGGTATCTCATGCCCACGACCCACTCCCAGTCATCGCCGGCAAACCAGGTGTTCTGGAACCAGAATTCCTTGCCGTTTCGGGTGATATCGCCGTCTTCAGTCAGTTCTGTGGTCCCGTCGTTGTACTGTTCAAGGCTGTTGTGGTTGAGGTCGATGCCCAGTTGTAGCTGGTTGGTGGCGAAGGGCTCGAACTGAGTCCAACCCGAGGCCCTGGAGACCGTATGAGTGGCGTCACGGAAGTCGAAGCGACTGTTGGCCGTATATTTGTCGGTGAGGTTTTCGAGATTTTCGTGCAGCAGACTCCAGTGCCACTCGGGGCCGCCGGCAGATGTGTGTTGTCCGATCACTGCGCCACGCAGGCGTTCGGCAATCTCGTTCTTGCCTGCATTGAGCGGGTTGCCGGGATTCGCTTCCACGTAATGTGACTCCGCATCCTCCCGGAAGTACCCCAACTGAGCGTATATCCGGTGACCATCAGCGGGCAGCCACTCCAGGCGGTTGGCGATATTGGTCCGCTCCACGGCATCGCCGGGGCGCGCCCAGGTCTCTGGCTCCGGATCAATCCCATCGGTTTCCCGCTGGCTCGCCGTCAGGCGCCAGCGCATTGTTTCGCCTCCCACTGAAAGGCTGGCCTGACCGTTTCGCCTCGAAAAGTCGAGGGATTCACCGCTGGGGTTCTGGTCACCGTAAGTGCCGCCATCTACAGTGAATTCACCGCTGGTACCTTCAGAAATCGGACGGGTAATGATATTAATCACTCCACCCATGGCGGAGCTGCCGTACTGGGCCGACACCGCCCCTTTCACTACCTCGATGCGTTCAATATCCAGCGTGTCGAGCTGGGTGACGTCCACGGAGGAGCCGGTGGTGGCTGTCTGCGGCAGGCCGTCGATCAGGACAAGAACCTGGTCGGCGTTGAGTCCCTGCATCCACACCTCGTAGCCAGCCTTACCATGGATCTGCCGAAGCAGCAGCCCGGGTACATTCTGCAGAGCGTCCTTAACGGTACGGGCATGAGTGTCGCGGATTTCTTCCCGCGAGACCACCTCGGTACGAACGGGTGTATCGCTAGCCTTTCGTGGATTACGGGTGCCGGTCACAACGATTTCGTCGAGGTACAGTGTTTCCCCCGACGGTGTTGATGCCGGCTCCGTCGTGGCGGACACGACAGAGGGTGAGCACGCGAAGAGGGTGCAATAGACTGTGAGGAAACGAGGTAACCGGGCGACAGGTTGGATCATTGCATTCTCATGTCAAATACGAATGAGAATGATTGTAATTTAAATTAATAATTAGTCAATAACATGAACACATCAAGGACGTATATTGATGTGGGTGTGGTCCAATAAACCGGCTTGGCAGGTCCAGTGCGGTTTTATTCCATACGTTCTGCGCTATGCTACCGGCATTCCCCATCTGGCCAGAAGGACGATCATGATCCCCTTTCGTTTTGTTGACCGCGTGAAGTTCATTGTTGAGCGCCAACTCGTAAAAGGTGCGGGCTTTCAGTTGTTGGTGGTAGGTGTCTTTATCGGCATTATTTCGCTTGTCGGCGGCTTGCTGGTGATCCCGCTCGGAACGCCGTTTGAAGATGTCGGCGACGCCATCTGGTGGGCATTTCTTCGGCTGACGGACCCGGGCTATCTGGGGGACGATGTGGGTAACTGGCAGCGGTTTGTGTCCACCATTCTCACTGTCAGTGGTTATGTGGTTTTCATGGGCACGCTGGTGGCGATCCTGACGCGCTGGTTGATCGCCAAAATGACCGACCTGGAGCGGGGGCTAACCCCGGTTACGCTGAGAAATCACATCGTAGTTCTGGGCTGGACCAGCCAGACCTTACCGCTGCTGGGCGAGTTGCTGGGGTCATCAGGGCGCATGCGCCGTTTCCTGGAAAAACGTGAAACCAACCGCTTGCGTCTGGTGGTGCTTTCCGAGCATGCCTCGGCGGCCCAGGTGCATGAGTTGCGGGACGAGCCCGGGATCGGGCGCAAGTCTCGTCAGATCATCCTGCGCGCCGGCGCTGCCATCCAGCCGGATGCCCTGCAGCGGGTTGCCTGCCTGGATGCTGCGGCAGTGATTGTGCCTAGCGCCTCCCATCAAGCAGGCAGCCTGGTGACATCGGACGTGGAGACGGTGAAGGCGCTGCTGTCCATTGCCGCCCAGGCACGGCATCTGGGGGCGTCGCTGCCCTTTGTCATTGCCGAGATACAGGATGTGCGCAAGCTCGCGGTGATCGAGCGCGCCTATCCCGGAGAGGTGGAAGTGGTGGCCGGCGACGCCACCATAAGCCGGCTGATGGTGCAGAACATCCTCCATCCGGGGTTGTCGGAAATTTACAACGAACTGCTGACCGCCGGTGAGGGTTGCGAAATCTACATCCGGGGTGGCGACGCCCTGGCGGGATTGTCCCTTGGCGAATTGGCTTCTCTGCGGCCCCAGGCAATTGTGCTGGGTATTCTGAAGCGCTCGGGCAAGGCCTGGATGGTGAGGATGCCGGCCTCGTCAGACACGGTGATTGAGGCTGGGGACCGCGTTGTCATGATGGCCAGGGACTACACCGAAACCGAGTCGGATTCGAAGGTGCCACCGCTGCCTGTTATCGCTCGAGGTGAACCCGCAAGCCGGGCCGTCTCGTTTACAGGCGGGGTTCACCGGATTCTTGTGCTGGGATGGAACCGCCGGGTGCCAAGCCTGATCGATGAGTTTTCCAGCTACAGCCAACGGCGGTTCGAGGTGGATCTCGTTTCGGTAGTGCCTGCCAAGGAGCGGGAACAGGAAATTGACCGCTACCTGGGGGGGCAGCGGGAGGTGAGCTGCCGCCACATCGAAGCGGATTACATGGTGGAAGGCGAGTTGAGGCGCGTTGGGCCGCTTAACTATGACTCCATCATGCTGTTGAGCAGTGATCGCCTGGCGTCCGGCGAGGAAGCCGACGCCCGTGCCATGGTGGGTTACCTGCAACTGGAAGACCTGTTGAGTGAAGGCGGTAAACGCCCGCAACTGATCATGGAACTGAGCGACCCGGACAATCGAAACCTGTTGATGGGCCACCAGAGCGAAATGCTGATCAGCCCGATGATCATCAGTCACGTGCTCGCCCAGGTCGCCCTGAGGCGGGAGCTGAGGGTGGTGCTGGATGAGCTGTTTACGGTGGGCGGTGCTGAGGCTGTCTCTTATACACATCTGACGCTGCCGACGAG
>OJGU01000140.1_pt1 | contig 48205 bp, 34 predicted proteins | sample 1594741 | NCBI WGS metagenome assembly OJGU01 (sample SAMN05416841, study PRJEB24817) | seawater metagenome | isolation source: Sea water | place: Canada:Atlantic | collected 2013-07 | reverse complement strand
GGCAGCGTCAGATGTGTATAAGAGACAGATTATGTCATGCAGACGGAAGGCCGCGGCGGGACCTTCTGGACAAAATGATCCCTCAAGCCCCCAGGAAAGCTTGCTGTATGAGTCGAGGACCTGCTTACCCGAGGCTGAGCAGGGGCGGCAAATCAGGCAGTCTACATTTCTGTCACGTAGTAGAATGCCTGGCTGACATTTCTGTCTGAATCATCGAAAGTGAAGACGATCTCGCTTCCGGTCCCGCTACGAGTGTCCACGACCGTAGCGCTTGCCCCCAGGTTCGCGAGTCGGTGAAGGCGGTAGGTCTTTCCTATTACCGACGGAGTGGTGATGGAGCCGGATTTGGGACCTGTGAAGGATGAGGTGGTAGGAAGAACGCCCCCCACGGCTGCCGATCCACCACCCACCCCGAGCGCTGTTGCCAACGATACTGAAAGGGCGGGGTCGCCCGGTCCAAGCACCCCGTAGAGATGCGTGTAGAGCTTGATGGGCGCAGCGCCCCCAGAACTGAAAAACTCCGTGGTATCAAGAATGAACCCGATGATAGTGAGCGGGTCATTGCCCGTCCCCGATGTGCCAAATCTCCAACCCGCCAAAATAGGCGTTGTCTCATTCGCATTGAAGACTACCGAGGAGTTCTCTGCAAGGTGCAGCGTGTTGATGATTTGAGGCGTATTGATGGAAACAGAGCCGGCGTAGATCGCATCCGCTTGAATAGCGGCTATGGTGGCGAAATTAAAGGAGCTACCCAAGGTTCCCTGTCCCGGTCGTGTTCCTGGCAGATTCTGAACGGTGAACGCGTTTCCTTCCGCGACATTTATCAAGGTGATGTTTTCCGTGTTGCTCGTGCTCCCCTTGAAATCAGCCATCTCATCGCCGTCGACATCGAGTGTAAAGCTGGCCCAATTTGCCAACAGGACTTCATTTACTTCAGCGCTAGCGCTTTGCGAGCCGAGGATCGCAAACAACAGGATTTTGACCAACCGCGTTTTCATAATCTCAAAAGAAACAGAAGTGGTACTATCACGAATATTTTCAGACCGCAACCACCTAGCTCTTCCTATATTTCTCCCAACCGACATGCTGGTTGGGGGCGTCGTTTTCCGGGAGCTGGCAACGCCCGGTCGAGCGTATCAGACTTCGCGTTCCATCCACGCGTGATCCTCTGATTGGCCGCCTTCATCAGATCAATTTGCCCGGTATCCGGATTCTCCATTTCGTCCAGCAATCCGCGACGGCGAGCCTTGTTGCGCTGCTAGCCGCCCCAAAGATGAAATCCGATACAACCCGGATTCTTGTGCAGCGCCGCCAGTGTGTCGGCATACCATTTGCCATTGTTCGGCTTGTAAAACGATTGGCTACGATAGTTTAGCCCGGCAGCATCCGCGAGCAACACCGGCTTGCCGGTTTTCTGATACCATTCGTCAAGGTGAGTCACCGGATCACGAAAATCCTGGAACGAGAACACGTCGACATACGATTGTGCTGCTTGAAGCACTTCCATCCCGATCGGCGCGTTGGCTTCGTAGCGATCTCCCAAGATCAAGTGATGCTTGTCGTAGCGGCGAATGGCGTCGAGGGTCGTCCGGTAGTAGATCTCGGCGAGTGCGCTCAGTTCTCTCCGACCGGCATCCGACTTGAGGCGTTCGGGACCGAACATCGGACCGCGCCAGGCGTTGTGTGGACGCTCGTGAATCCAACAAGGACAGTCACTGTAAAAGTAACCGATCAGGTTCCGATCGTCTGCCAATTCAGCGCAGTGCGAACGCACAACGTAGTCGCACCATTCCTTCCAGTCCTCACTTCGAAAATCGTAATGCACCGTGTGCGTCTCCCATTGATGCGATTCAATGAAAGGGAGCAGGTGGCAATAAGGTATGCCCAAGGCCTGATACTCGTCATTGGTGAATGGACGCGAATGCTGCCACTTCTTGACGGTCACTTCCTGCACCCACCCTACCGTATTGAATCCCCAATCCTTGAGATTGGGAACAACCGACTCTTTGATCCAGCGTACCGTGCTTCCACAGTATTTCTGTTTCCAGATGTGAATATTCTCTGGATAGCGCAGGCTCGCGGGATCGATGTGATTCAAGCCCATCGTGAAGAACGGCTTCACGTCCGGCGTAATGAGCCAACAATGATCCTTTCGCTTGCCGAGCGTGAAGAACCCCTTGGTCTCCATCTGGGTGGTCTTCACCGCGGCCGCCTGAGCTGACGGGGCCGATCGCGTCAGAGCCAAGCCGGCGCTCAAGGCCAGACTACGTTTCAGGAATCCTCTTCAGTCGAATGTATTCATGGGCAAATAGGGACCGTCAGGCCGGATGATTTCGAAATTCTAGTATTCCCCCACCCAAAAATTTCACTAACACTATCATGTGAGCGACTTCCATGGTCGCAATGGCCTCCCTTTGCCAAATCAACTCCCTCCGATTTCAAATGAAGATCGTTGCCTGTGGGGCCAATTTAATCATCCGACGGCGTTTTAGGCTGCTTTCCGATAGTAGAAATTGAGCATTCCTCCCAGCTCGCTCTGGCATTCAATTGGCCCGTCCTTAGCGAATTCTTTAGGTGTCAGCAGTTCGTTTTCGACACCCTGACGGTTTCGGATCAGGTGACTCTTGCCGACCAGTGGGTCGCGAATTGTCATACCACGCCTACTTAAATGCGAAACAAAGTTTCGGCACAGACTGGCAAGCATTCGCATCCTCCCTTCGCCATTCTTGACAGTCAAAACGTAAAATCTGCCTCCCATGGAAGGGAAGCCGGCTTTGATGCAGGAATTATATCAGGGCCGCAATCCCCACACATTGATCGATACGATGGGCCTTTTGCTGGGCGTCTCGATAACTGCAGCTGATGTGTTGGAAAGACCAGGAGCCAAAACGCTATCGATTCGGATCGAGTCGTATTCTCACAATATTTACTTGGCTTCGAAAAATGTGGGTGGATGGAAGATAGTTGAGTGAGAAGAAATGGATTCGAGCTAGCTTCGATCTTCTAACGCCGTTTGACATCCCCGCTCCCCAAGGCGCCCTTAAACTGGGGCGAAACGTTTGTCAGAAGAGTCTTGCTTAATGCAAATAGTTTGCACTACCGTCATTTTCGAAGAATGAGTCGATTCCGAAACAAGCTTACGATGCAGTCAGGATCAGCACTGATCCTGACTGCCGTGGTCTTGCTGGTTTCGGTTGGCTCTCAGAGTCAAGTCTTCCACGATTGGGTTCACGAGACTAAAGTCAGTTGCTGTCTAAAGCACACACTCAAGAAAGCTGACTCCCAGCGGACCAATTCTCCGGCAGACGCAGAAGGCACGTCAGCTGACCCACTTCAATCATTCTGCCAAGCAGCATTCGATATCCAAGTCGATACCAGTGAAGTGGGGCCCGACGACAGCCCCGCATTGGATCAGCCGGCTCATCAAGCCAGTCAAGTCCACTCAAGGCCATTCTCGCCTGCATCCCCTCCAAGAGCTCCCCCGTCCTGGGTTTAGTGCCGTTCACAAAGCCGCAACTCTCTTGCGGCTGTTCTTGCCGTGCACGTACGAGCACCGGCAATTCGATAGACGTCTCTCAACCACAATTTCCACAATTCAAAAATGGACCCATTCACAGAACCTAGCTCTCGCTTGGGGAGGCCAATCCCAGTGCATCATCATCGCGCCTTTACGCTGATAGAACTGCTCGTGGTCATCGCGATCATTGCCATCTTGGCATCAATGCTCCTCCCTGCCATCGGCAAAGCCTCCGCCAAGGCAAAACAAATCAAATGCGCCTCAAACATGAAACAAATCGGACTCGGAATCGCCATGTATGTCGAGGATTTCGACGGACGACTTCCCAAGACGGGACAGGAAACGTTCAACACGAATGAGATGTATCTCACCAAAGTATTGCCTTACGTAGGGAACACCAAAGCCATCCGGTTCTGCCCATCTGACCCCACGCGAACGGATCGACGCAAGAACGGCGGAACCAGCTATATTCTGAATGATTTTATTGCCGTTCCTCTCATTGGCTCGTTTGGGGAGGTCCTCAGCCCATTGCCCAAGTTGGACCAACTCCGCCATCCCTCTGAAACCATTCTTTCCTTTGAGGTTGCAGACGAGTACGGCCCAACCATTTCCGTGGATCACGCCCATGCACGAACTTGGTTTAACAGCGGTTGGGAAGGTGTCATTGATGATATCCGCCCTGACCGTCATCGCACAGGAGCTTCCAACGCAGATCGTACAAAAGGACGGGCCAACTATCTATTTGTCGACAGTCATGTGGAAGCGATTGCCGGATGGGAAGTTAAGAGACAATTCGACGCCGGAATTAATATCGCCCAGCCTCCCGAGTTTCGCACCCATCCACGCTAGAAAGCTTCTTCTCAAGGGACAAGTTAATTGCCACCGCCGCGAACATGAAGCCCGATAAGATCTATCGGATGCGTCCGATAGATCTCTTCGTCACCTAACTTCGTGACCTTTGCTCCATTAATCCACGTTTCGATCACCGCCCCGTTGGCAACGAAGCGATAGTGATTCCATTCGCCGTCGCGGAAGCGCTCATCTGAACAACGACTCCCGCTACCCATTCGAACGTTTGGTACCTGGCCTCAGAGCGTCGATGATACCCCCAATCTATTCGACTCCACTGACAGACATTTCACATCCTATTGGGGAATGCCACGTCAAATATATCTTGATCAACTCTTCTTCTGGAACGCACGAGATCTCCATTACAAGCTCGATCAATTCCGAGACTCTTTCAACGAACATCGAGTCCACACCGACATCGACGGCAATCGCCCAAATCAGCGATCCGACGAGAAAGTGGCCGGATTGTTAGCCACGCGAACTAGTCCTGGTAGTCACACTACCCCGGTCTATTCCAAATGCGCCTTGTTGCCTGAGTTGCAATTGGCTAGGCACCTGCCAGACAAAGAAAATCGGCTGTCCACCGATTTCAGGACACATCATCGAGAATAAACCTAGACGTAGGTGCGAAAGGAACGATCAAGCGTTTCCAGATCAACCACGATCCCTGAGATTTTGCAGCTTTCACCGATATCTAGGTTTTTCAGTTTCTCGACGCCGGCGATCACATTCTTCTCAGCCCAAGTTGCACCAAAATTCTCTTGGCTTTCCACTGGCTGGATCAACTTAATTTCCTCACCCGCATTCCCTAAATAGTTCGAGAGGGATTTAGAAAACTTTGGATCTGCTTGAAAGTTTACCATGGTCTCCACAGCAGAGCATTTCTCGTGTCCCAACACTACGATTAAATCGATGGATCGCTTGGACAGCACGTCGCGAATCTGGTCGATAACGTCTGTTGCGACTCGATTGCCAAGATTTGTAGTCACAACAAGAGATCCAAACGCCCAACCAAAAATAGCTTCGGGCGTGTAGGGACAATCAGAGCAGCCCAGCACGATGGTGTCCGGGGCAAGGTCTTCGTCGTTTGAAGAAAACAGTGCTGTTTTTTGACGATGGCCACCTCCCCCTTCCCTCTTACGCTGGAAGCGACGATATCCCTCTTCAAGCTCTACCAACCATCGTTCTTCGGCTGAATATTCGTTTGAGCGGGCTTCAATAAGAACATTCCTATCCGTCCCACGTGAGAGGACATCCCCCATACGCCTCTGAGGCACTTTCAGTTTTTGTAGATACGTTTGCTTCATTCCAGAAATAATCATCTAATCCACCGCAATACCAGCCGGTCTGCCGCTTCGAAAAAAAATACAGCCAAGAAAACTAGCTACCCTGGTCCCTTCCCTGGTCAGTATTTTTTCCAAAGGGATGGCACAAAAATCACCAAGAGCGCATAAAACTCTAACCGTCCCAACAGCATGAGAAACGCGAGCACCAATTTGGTTGGCGCGTGCAAGAACGCATAGTTTTCCACGGGACCAACCGCCCCCAATCCCGGCCCGATGTTGAACAAGGTTGCAATCGTAGCAGAGAGACAACTATCGATGTCCATTTCAGGTTGGAGCAAACTCACCAAGAGCGTCCCAAAAACAATCGACACGCCCGCGACGACAATGAGAAACAAACAGTCAACTCGAAGGGAATCCGTTACGAGATTACCATTCAACGTCAGTCTAGAAACGAGGTTAGGACGGAAAGTCTGAACCAACTTTTGGCGCAAAATCTTAAAGAAGAGAATCCACCGTCCAACTTTAATACCGCCTGCCGTTGAGCCGGCACAACCTCCCACCAACATCAGCAACAGCAATATCACATCCGAGAGCGCCGGCCAACGTCCGTAGTCAGCCGTCGTGAATCCGGTCGTCGACATTATGGAGACAACTTGAAACAAACTGATCCGAAAGCTATCTAGAATGGATTCCTCCCCTCCGAATATCATTAGATCTGTAGCGATGATCAGAGTCGAAAGACAAATCGTCAGAATAAAGTATCGACTCGCTTCGTCCTGGCGCCAGCGATCCCACCTCCCCCGAACCAACCATCCATAGAGCATAAAATTAATGGACCCGATTACCATCATGAGAGTCAGCCACAGCTCAATCGCCATGCTATCAAAATACGCCACACTCAAACTATGGGTTCCAAATCCGCCAGTCGAAACGACGGCAAACGTGTGGCATACCGCTTCAAATTTCCCCATTCCCAAAGCATACAGCCCCAGGAATGCGACGATGGTAAAGCAAAAATAGACACCCCATAATTGCGATGAAATTCGTTGAATTCGAGGCGAGAAGCCCTCTGTTTCCATTGTCGAGGACTCATGCCGAAACAACGCCTTACTGCTCGCCCCTATTGACGCGACGAGAGCGACAAACAGAACCAAGATACCCATCCCCCCAAACCACTGCGTCAGACTACGCCACAAGAGTACACTGCGAGGTACGTTCTCTAGGTCTTCAATCACTGATGCACCGGTCGTTGTAAACCCTGATACGGACTCGAAGATCGCTCCCGCAACATCCAATCGAGGTTCACAGAGGGCGAAAGGAATCGCTCCAAACAAGGTACAAACGACCCACCCAAATCCAACCGCAGACACCGACTCACGACGCAAGAGATCACCGCTTGCCCGCCACCCAAAGGCAATTAAGCCGAGGGCTCCGAGCAAACTTGAAATCAAGGAATTCAGAAATCCTTCAGCGGCGTCAATCCGAGGGGTCCCCCATTCGTGGTCCCAGTAAGCGAATCCAAGACAAGCCGTTTGCCCGAGAGAGACAAACAAGAGAAGATAGCCCAGAAGTTTGGATATTTGACGAAAATTCACTGCGAAACCTTTTCAGACAACCGAGCCAAAGCCCCCTGACAGGGGCACGTGGAAGCCCTTACTTCCTACACCTACGCCCCAGTATCCGTTCCGCTTACCTAACATATCAAACCTGTCGATTGGATCGTCTTGTTGACTGCCGTTTTTGCCAACTGGCAACTCTCGAGCCGAAAACGGGAGTTAAATTAGCGATGCAGATCGTCATGACGCCACCGGCTTCTATCACCGGAAGTGGATTCCTCGTAGTCGCTCCACTCCTAGGCGCCCTTGTTGGGCGTTCTTCCCTTGCAATCATGAGCCAATTTAGTGCTGATGTAGCCGACACCGTCGGGACCTGTGGCTTCGCTAAAACAATCAGTAAGCACGTTTTTGAGAACCAAGTTTGCGGCCCTACCCCTTGTGTTTGGACTCGTTGTGCTGTTCGCAAAATCCCATGGGTGAGTCTAGACATCAATGAGCTCGCCCCATTTCACTGGGCATGCTCCAGGATCGCATCCGGAGGTTGTGGCATGAAGTTATCTCGTCGAACCACATCCACTGATTCAACACATACTGTAACGGGGTGCTGGACCATGAATTGATTGCGGATATGCATCAGAAGTTCCTGGGCCACATCGTTCGGACACACGACTTCCAGCCGGACGAGAGCTTTCGACGATTTGTTACCTACATCGACACCTCGGCGCCCTGCACCTGTGCAGGGCACACTCGTGTATCCGGTAGCTCCCACCTTCGGAAAATGCTCTCGAAGCTTCTTCTCTAAAGAGGCTTCGGTGACTATCGTGAGTCGTTTCATGGAGACCAGCCCCTGCCTCCTCGCAGAGTGAGAATCGCTCGTGAAGGGCTGAAGGGAATCCAATCCTACCACAGTAAACTCTAGCCCTTCTTGTCGAAAGTCTCGCTCAATTTCGTCGAGTTTCTCCATCACCGAGTGATCCACTAACTTCGTATCAGAAACGTCCACAACAAGATTTCGCTTCTGCACCAAACCGATTTGCTCGATTTGACGACGGAAAGGAATCCAATTGCTGAAAACAGCCGACTCCCTTGCAACAATCTTGCTCGTGCTACCATCAATTTCCTGCACTTCGAGATAGGGTTTGAACATCGATCTCAAAGGCACTCCATTGGCAACATGAATCAGCATTTTGAGCATGATACCGGCAGCCACCCCAATCAATAGATCTGTTGCCAGAACGACAACCAAGGTCGTCACGAAAATCGCGAGTTGCTCTTTTCCAATTCGATAGACGTGAACAAATTCCGTTGGGTGAGCCAAACGATACCCTGTATACACGAGCATGGCAGCAAGCGCGGCAAGCGGGATACGATGGAGAATCGTTGGTATGAGAGCCACGCATGCCAACAGAAAAATACCATGCCACATGTCAGCAAACCGCGTTCGCGCGCCATTATCGATATTTGCTTTCGAACGCACGATTTCAGAAATCATTGGCAAGCCCCCCACTAAGGCAGCACATAGGTTCCCGGCTCCAACCGCGACCATATCACGATTCATACTTGTCTTCCTCTTCCATGGATCGAGGAGATCTATCGCTTTCGCGCTCAATAGAGATTCTAAGCTTCCGATAATGAAGAACATCATGACCCATTTCCAAGCTTTCGGTTGTGACAAGACTGCAAATGAGGGAGTGGTGATATCATCGAACATTCCAAAGACGCGATCGGGCATCTTGACGAGATATTGTTCACCTAGTTGATACTGGTGTCCCTGCAAGGTGTAAGCGTGTTCATGGAGCAGATCAAACCCCATCCCCATTGGGACAGCCACAAGAAGCACCACCATCGGAGCAGGTACAGCACGCAGTGACCCAAGCTTTTTCCCTAGTGATGGCCACAGAAACATGATCAGCACGCTCACGAATCCGATCGCAGCTATGGCAGGGTTCGCCTCCGTGATATAGTGAGGTATTTCCCGCAACATCTCGATTGGTTCGCCTCCAGCGGAAACACCTAAGGCAACCGGAAACTGTTTGATAATAATGATGACCCCGATCGCAGCGAGCATTCCGTGCACCGCGGAAAGCGGGAAGAACTCACCAAGAATTCCCGCCCTAAAGAGACCAAAAAGGATCTGCAGAACGGCTGCCGCGCCCCCCACAGCGAGAGCAGCCTGATAGGCAGATATATCTGCATTCGTCCATCCCCCGACCATTCCATTCCCTCCGAAGTCCTCAATGCATCCGATTGCGATCACGATCAAGCCTGCCGCTGGCCCTTTGATCGTCAGCTCAGAGTTGCTGATGAAAGTTGTTAAGATTGAACCGATAATTGCAGTAAAAATTCCTGCAATCGGCGGGTAGCCACAAGCGAGCGAGATACCTAAGCAGAGAGGCAATGCTATTAAGAAGACTAAGAATCCAGAGGTCAGATCTTTTTTGAGATTCTGAACAAATCCCTCAAAATTCCCGCGAGGCACCGAGTTTGTCATACGTGTTTTTCTTTCGTTCTATATCGTTGTGAGCGTTTCTCTTGTCTCAACCAACGGCGACAGAAGCCATTAATGGCCCCAACTAACGACCGCGATCTCGAGATCCAGGAAAGTCCGACAACTGATAACCATTTCTCAAACCATTCGAACTACTTCATGCGTCCGGCTTTTTCAGTAATTTGACCGTGGAGCGCTGGAATAGATGGAGAGCTCTCCCCGTCTGTAGCTAACATCCGTTCCCGTTGAGTTAACAAAGCACGAGCCGCATGATAGCGCGAAGCGACTCCGGGTTGAGGTACGATTCCGCCTCCAATAATCAAGACGGCGAGTACTAGTAATGCAATCCGTTCTGGAGGCTGTGAGCGAAGGTCGACCGTTGTCTGGTGAACCGTTCCAGTAAACACCTTGAAATACACCGAAAGAATCGCAATTCCATTTAGTGCTGCAGCAGTCACAACCGCTATTCCCACGGCAGGAAAGAAGGTCACAGCCCCTTCAACTAGAAGCTCCGTCCCAATAAACCCTATCGTTCCAGGAAACCCAATTGAGGCCAATCCGGTGAGCAAGAACAATGCAGCCAGCTTGGGGGTATGCTCGTATAGCCCATGATAGTCACGAAGGGATAAACGTCCCGTGCGAGCTTCCAGGGACCGGAGAGAAAGACCAAAGCCGGCCAAAGAAAGCCCAACAGACAGCCAAATACACAGAGCCCCGGTTAATCCAATCGGGGTGGCCAGTTCGATGCCGACTAGCACCAAAGATGAGAACCCTAGGAAAAGACAACAAAAAAAGCGTCGTGAATGAACCTGAACCAAGGCCATTCCCCCAGCATAAATTGCGGTGACCAATGACACCCCAGCAATCACCTTCAAAAGCCAGCTCGGCGCCACAGGATACACTAGGCGCATCGTTAGGTAGGCACCTATCATGGGCGATACAAAGAGCAAAGAAATCCCCATGCTCGCCTTCTCAAACATATCTGTCAGCCAACAGTGCACAGGCACAATTCCGCTTCGAACCAAGCACCCAAACGTCAACAGAAGAACTCCGCCTAGACGCACGTTTCCTTCTACACCAGGCAAGGAGAGGACAAGCTGCCCACCACCAAGCAAGGCAGACATCATTCCCATATGTAGATAGAAGACGGTACTAGACCGCTTTCGTTCCCGAATATTAGCAGCAACTGGCACACACATTAGACTCACTAACGAGACAATCACCCAAGGCTCACGACAGCTTAGGATCGCCATGCACATGCCCAGTAAAATAAGAGCCGATCGAAACGGAAACCTTCCAGCCTTGCTTGGCAAGGTGGACAGAACAGTCATCAAAAATACAAGGGCTGTTAGCGGGAGCAACGGAGCGCTCAGTTCGTCAACCACAAGAATGTCGACCGTGGTCACCCGGTGGACCAAATCCCAGTGATCATGCGCTTCGAAAGTATGCAATGTCCCGAAATCAATCCATTCTCCGATCGCAAGCCCGAGCGTTATCGCACAGACAAAAAGGGTCTGCCTTCGGACCAGCTTAGCCTCTCGAATCCTACCAATCCAAAGAGCCCCAAGAATGGGTATCAGGATAGCCAGTTCTAACCATGGCAAATGTAGCTCCATCATTTCGCGTAGTCCTCCAGCGAGCTTTCAGAGGCTGGCCTAGGTGGCTTTGAGCTGGTCGATTCCATGGAGAGCCACCGAGTCCATCGTTCCTCCATTCGATTGCTCCAGCGGAAGAGACGAATCACAGGTCGCACCACATACTCATCTAGTAATTCATCAAAGAATCCGCGTTCCAATGAGAAGCGATAAAGCCAGAGGCGAGTCCATTTTGGAATCCATCGATGCCAAACCGAAATCTCACTCGTAAGATGTCCCCCTACAGCATTCTCCATCCAATGAAAATCATGCAATAGGGTCGGCGCCCGCAGCAACTGAAGCGTACGGAGACAGGCATGGCCAATAATGTGAACGAGAGGTAAAAACCTTAGTCCGACACCAATTTCGAATACGATTATTCCAACTTGTGTTAGGGAGGCAAAAGCAAGCGCACTCTTGATGTCACTCTGCACCCGTCCCGCCAGCATCGCATACACAGCGGTAACCAATCCGAGAGCACTCACGACCACCATCAAGACGATGGATCGCTCGATGAGCCCCCCAACACGTAGGAGAAGGAAAACTCCCAAGTGCACAGACAAAGCTCCATAAAAAACAGCGCTCGAGGGGGTCGGGCCCTCCATCGCACGAGGCAACCAGCCAGAAAACGGAACCAAAGCAGATTTGCCAGCCGCTGCTGCCAACAATAAGAGACCGACAAGTAAAGCATGCTTTTCGCTTAGTGCAACCGACCCCGCCGGCCAAAGCCCATCGCCCATCAACACACTAAAGTCGCCCGATCCCGTAAGATGATGCACTAAAATTGCAGCAACTAAGAACGCCGCATCAGCAATCCGATAGACGCTCCACACACGTTGACCATTACGGACTGGATTCGCCCTTTCATGAAAGTAGCCAACCAGGAGAGCGGAAGACAAACCAACCAACTCCCATCCGAAGAAAAGAGCCTCAATAGTACCAGCCAGGCTTGAAAAAACCATCCCCATCAAGAAGACAGAGTATAGAACAAAGAAGCGTCCAAACCCTGGTTCCCTATGAAGATAACGAGTCGTGAACGCTCCAACAATCCCGCACAGTCCATACACCAGAATAACAAATGGAACCGAAAGACGATCGAAGACAAATTTAAGATGGAAATGAAAATGCTGATCAGGAATCGCAACCCAATCTCCCAATTCAAGCGACAACTCGTGAAGGCCCGTTGCCAACATTGAGAGCAAGAGTCCAAGAGCCGCTACGAATCCAACGGAAACAGCCAGCTGAATAGATCTAGCGATCGTTCGTTCACTCAGCGGTGCTCCGACAAGCGAAACACCACAGAGTAGCGCGAACAGTACTGCGGGACTGAAGACAACGGTAAGACCAAGCACCGAGACAAAGGGTTCCCAAATAATCTCCATAGCTATCCTTCAGAGCCCGTGGGGACGAACTGTTCTCCAATCGACGCAAACCCAAGGTGGTCACGCCAACCTCGATACCAATCCACAGAAGAGCGGACCAAGGGAATACCAGACGTTTCAGGATCGTAAGTGACAAACTTGCCGTCCACATACCGGAGAATCTTCAAAGCGTCGGCATCAAATATTGCTAGCTGCACCCAATTCCCATTGACCAAACGGGCTATGGCTTCATTCTCGGAGATGATTCGCTCAATCGCACTTGGCGACGTCTCAATGACGAACAGGAGTCGAACCGGTTCGTGAAGCTCAACCATCTGCCACGGGAGGCCAGGGCGAAGATCGCTTGCGGCGCCATCCATTACTCCAAGAAGGGAGGTAATGTTGTGGGGTAACTTCGTTCCACAACCGTAGCCTGTTGGATCGACGTAAGAGAAATAATACTCGAGATTGATACCTGCACAGACCGGAATCACAGCCTGCAGAAGCCGTTCTAGAATGGAGCTAGCCTCATCATCTTGAGTAGGATCGTAAGAAGTTAGAAAGGCACGACGATCAAGAAAAAGTCCACGACTCCACGAACGACGTCCCACAAAACAAAGAGCATTAGTGCAATGCCCGTACTCCGGACGCGGTTGAGAAAGATCTTCGGCACGACCTTCCACATGGCGCAGCGCGTCCAGAACGGAAATCTCAAGATCCGCTGAATGAAAGCGGCGACACCGTTCGTGGGCACTTCGAGCACGGGCTTCATCAATCGCATCCCGCACGCGCTCAAAAACGGTTCTGTGCGATCTTGGGATTCGCTCCAGATCGTACCAAGTCATGCTATCGTCACAGGTGTTATGATAGACCCCCACAAATAAAGACTCTGCAGGCACCGGAATTCCTTGGCTGGCTAAAATTGTCCGAACCCTCGGATCATTAGCCATTTGCGAGAACGCTCTTGCGTTCGGTCCTCCTCTACCGCCCCCACAAGCGCCACAATCGTGAGCGGCTTCCTGCGGATTATTGAGGCTAGCCGATCCATGCCCACAAATAACCACCAACGACGTAAATTGTTCCGACTGCGTCAGACCGATAGCCCTTAGCCCTCCTTCCACAATCTGAGCCATCTCTTCAACCGAGTAGCCATGTCTCTCCTCACTCCGACCAGCATTGCAGTCGCTTTGTTCCAGGCGAAGTTCCGTCGCGGGTGTTTTCACCATCCGTCCAAAAAACCGACGAAACTGAGCGGTACTTCTCGGAAAGAGTATTCGAGCCACCAATGGAAAAACGGCGATTGCTCCGAGCAGCCCTGAGAGAATCCCCCCCATAAACGTACGATTACCTCGGTGGGCCCGGTGAGTAGCCTTGCCTAGTCGACGTCGCAAACCGACGCGTAGGGACTCAGAATGTTGAACCGAGTAAGATGGGTCCTCAACAATGTAGTGCTGAGGCGTGATATTCACAGGACAGAGCGGCCGGAAGTGGGCTTCCTCAACCCCTCGATAATACATCGCAACACCAAAGAAACCAGCCACGCCAAAAGTCTCGCTCTCAGGATCCACCTCCTCTAGATGACGACGAAAAGACTCCTCTCTTTCATCGATGCAACAAACCACCTGATAAGAAGCGAGCTTGCGTTTCTTCTGCTTCTTTGCGCCTTGCCCTCTGAGCCGCTGAGCATGGTGAAGAACGGCATCTAAGGTCTCATTGCGGTATTTGCGCTCAAACGCCAGATGATAGACCTTTCGACGAGCAAGGGAGTCAAAGCGACGTATTCCCCCAATTAGACTCTCAAAATCCGATCGCCTCAATTGCGCCATTCGCTCTGGCCCCCACCCTCGATGCTGCGCTAGTTCGAAAATTGCAAACGCCATTTGATCAGCAGAGAACTCCGGTTTACTCTCTGGGCCCTCATCAATCGCTTCTCGAAGGAGATCCAATGGAAGGGAAGAGTCAAGGTTGCGATCGACGACAATCCTAAGAGCCACCCGCTCCAGTAATAGTCGAACAGCGAGATACTGGACTAGTGCACCCTTTGGAGCAGGATGAGGTTCCCAAGGAGCATTGGTCTCCATTTGCCAAACCATGCCAGCCCAACCTCGAAATGCTAAGAGAGTCTCAATAATAAAGGACTCTTCCTCAGATTCATCGACCCCTAGTATGTGCAGAGATTCTTCAATTGCCTGCTCAGCACTTACCCGATCGTCCAGGAGTCGTTTCGCTTCAGCAGCCACACACTTAGAGAAAAGCGTAGGAGAACTTCGCTCACACGAAGCTAATTCAAGGAACCGAAGAAAGGGTCCTTTCTCCCGTTCCGAAAACGCCCAATTGGCAAAACCTTGATCCAAATACGCAGACCAAAACCGAACAAGCGTATCGTTGATCAACAAATCCGAATCATCCCCGGTTGCTTTTAGCAGTACATCTCTATGCCGGACCTTAGGCGGCGACGTCCTCTCCGAACGGTCCCAAGTGCAACCGCCCACCCTCGTTCGGACAATCTTCCAAAGCAGATAGATCGTAAGCTCCTCCCATTTCCCTTCAGCCCAAATCTCAGCATCAGAAAGATCAAACTCACTTAGCGCTTCATCAAGAACATCCTTTTGAATGAGAGACGAACCAGATTCCTGCGTCTTCAGATCCCTCATAACCCAGTGACGAGTCTGCTCAACGATTTGCGACCGAGTCTCGGAGTTAACTTCATTCGCGAAGGACCGAAGGGCATTCGTACCGGAAACCAACCAACTGAGTTCGGCTCGAGTCCCAGAACGGAGAGGCACCTCCAACAATGCAAGGCGAAGTTCAGCCTGGGAACACAATGCCCCCACGCTTTTCTCGTCGTCACCAGAAAGCTCCACCGACAAGACGGCCTCCAAATCTTCTCTTCGAATGCGGCCCCTAGCGAGTTTTTGCCGATAGCGCTCCTCAGGCAAAAACGCGTTACACCCGTAAAGGCGCCCCCCCTCAACAACCCCCTGTTCAAATGGCAAATGCTCGAATGAATGTAAGTTATTGTGATGAACAAAGACCGTAATCGGACCTTGGGAAGGCAAGTAATGAGCCGCATGTTCAATCGTCTCTCGTAGTTGCGCCAAGTGAGCGTCGCCTACATTTCTAGAGACCTCAGAACTTGGATCCGTGGATTCAGCGGAAAACTTCATGGCTTAGACTGGTTACCCACAAAGCCCCACAGCCTTATTACTTTTTCACACTGCATCTAACGTCTTCAAGCAGCTGCCATGCCGAATTGGAATTCACTATCGAAGATCCCTTCACTTCCTCCGTAACACAGAAATTCTGATAAGAACCGACTGTAAGAGACATCGGATCCCTAAGCGGGCAGGCAGCAACTTGCAGAAGACTGCAACTTTTTGCACATCGCCCACAATGATCCTTGCCCTGAAGCAAGATTCGATAGTTCAAGCAGCAAAACATTGCCCCGCATAGGGAAAACCAGCTACAACCAGCAGCAATTAGACAAGATAATGTTTCGGACACAGCCCCAAGACTCAAGCAAGGGACACCGCCTAGCGATCATCGGCCTTCTCCTACTAAGTATGACCGCTCTGGGAATCACCCTGTGGATCATGTATGATTTCCTCAAAGAGCAGGAAATAGTGCACCACCTCATTGAGCAACTTCCCGACGGTCCTGCCGATGAAGCTAGAACGCTTGCGGGAGAACTTCGTTGGCAGTTCAGACTTGCGCTACTCGTCGTCTTAAACCTCATCGTAACCGGCTTCGCTATTCAACTCCTGTGGAATGCCTACCGAAGTTCGCAACGAAACCTCCAGCGCATCAAAGCCTTGGCAAGCGACATCCTTACCAGTGTCGATCAAGGGATCATCACGACAGACCTTAGTGGCGTCATTACTAGCATGAATCGCAGAGCATTCGAACTTCTTCACACCACTTCCGATTCCATCAATCAACCATTGGCAAACTTATCCACAGAACTCCCACTCGAGGCATTTTGGCAGCGCTCTGCGTTTAGGAAAGGACAGGGTCGGAGCGAGAATCTTTCCCCATCGCCCGCAACGACCCTTCGCTTGAACTGCCAACCACTCCGAAGCCACCAAGAAGAAATCATCGGCAGTGTCATTCAAGTTCGCGATATTACGGAGCAGGCGCTAACTGAGGATCGGCTACGCCGAATCGAGCGATTCATGGGACTCGATTCCCTCGCGGCCGGACTCCACCACGAGATAAAAAACCCCCTCGCCGCCCTTTCTCTTCACGTCCAACTACTCGATGAACAATTGGAAGAAGCGAGCTCCAAAGAAACCCAGGAGACATTGGCAATCATTCGATCGGAAGTCCATCGAGTTGGTGGGGTTCTCGAGAATTTCCGCGACTACGCATCGATCGACCGGCTCAATATCGAATCCATAGACCTGGTAAGCCTTGTCAGACAGCAAGTCAGTCTTATTCGCCCCCAAGCCCAGACCCAAAAGATTAATGTTGAACTAAAGATTCATAGCCCTGAAACCAAGGTCCCAATCGAGGCAGACAGGGGTCGCTTGGAACAAGTTTTGCTAAATCTCATGCTCAATGGGATGGAAGCGATTGCACAGAAAGGAACGCTCACGCTCTCAATTCATCAAGAAAATGAGGGAGCCACAGTGAGCATCTGCGATACCGGATCAGGCATACCAGCAAAAATCAAAAACAAGATTTTCGACCCCTACTTCACAACAAAGAGTGGGGGAACAGGAATGGGACTAGCGCTCTGCGATAAGATCGCGAGACAACACAACGGAATCCTTGATTTCACAAGCAATAAGGAAGGAACGACATTTCATCTTACCCTGCCACGGCAACAGCCTCGAACAGCGCCCCAAACGACAACATGAGCAATAAGGCAAACATCCTAGTCGTCGATGACGAGCCAAACATTCGGCGGGGCTTAGCAAAAGGGCTTGCAAGGGAAGCGGAACATGTCGACACGGCTGAGAACGCGAACGAAGCGCTCGAATCAATTTCTCACAGAAACTATCAGCTAATCATCGCTGATGTGCGTCTGCCCGGCGACATGAGCGGGCTAGAACTGACGTCGGAGGTTTTAAAAAGGAACCCTGGCACCGCAGTCATCGTAATTACGGCGCACGGCACCTTGGAGACCGCCGTTGACGCCATGCGCAGAGGGGCCTTTGATTTTATTATCAAACCAGTCGATCTAGAATTGATTCGCCAGCAAGTCCGAAAGGCTCTAGCACACCAGTCTTTAAAGGCTGAGAACCGCGAATTGAAAACACGACTAGCGGATGCGGGAGAAATTGCAGGCATGATAGGGAAATGTGCCGCGATGCAGGACGTCTTCCGTCAAGTACGGCAGGTGGCTCAAACCGATGCGACAGTCCTCATTCACGGGGAGAGCGGCACGGGCAAGGAGCTCATCGCTCGAGCTCTCCACGATCTCAGTCCAAGGAAAGAAGCATCCTTTGTCCCAGTCAATCTTGGCGCCCTCCCCGAAACACTTCTAGAAAGTGAACTCTTCGGCCACGAAAAGGGTTCATTCACGGGTGCTGCCCGCATGAAACCCGGTTGCTTCGAAAGGGCATCACGCGGAACGCTTTTCCTGGACGAAGTCACCGAGATGCCTCCCAAAAGCCAGGTAGACCTACTGCGAGTCCTCGAGACTGGGCAGTTCAACCGAATTGGCGGCGAAGCCCTGTTGACTACAGACGCGAGGCTTGTTTCTGCAACGAACAAGGATATTCTTGAACTTATTGAGGACGGTACATTTCGAGAGGATCTCTATTACCGCCTTTATATTGTCCCCATCAAGCTACCGGCACTCCGCGAGCGTCGAGACGACATTCCTCTCCTCATTGAACACTATATGCGGCACTTCTGCCACCGCCACAATCGCCCCAAGAAACAATTCAGCTCAGACGCGATACAAACGTTGTCACTAGCAAATTGGCCAGGAAATATTCGACAACTGAGAAACCTGATTGAGAGAATCGTTGTCACGGTGCCTGACGAGATTGTGAAAGTTGAGCATCTCCCAAATGACTTGGCCCCCCGCACAAAAGAACGCCCCAACCAATTAACCACTCTCGCCGAAGCCGCAGAGGTTGCTGAGCAAGAAGTGATCAAACTCGCACTTTCAGCAAACGACTGCCATCGGGGGGCAACCGCCAAAGCACTTGGCATCAGTGTTCGAACCCTTCACTACAAAATGAATCGTTACGGCCTCCACTAAAATGCTCCCAACACGGCTGGAACGATGCTTACTGCGACCGGCACAGTGTCGATAGGTCAAGAGAACCATTAGCCCTAGTCAAACATGGAACGAACTCGGCTCGAAGAGGAACGAGAGCACAACAAACAAGCCCAGGTGTCCGTCTCTCTGATATCTTTGAAAGCAAGTCATTGCTAAGACTCGATTCATTCAATGTTTATCGGCAGGCAATTCAAGCGCTACTAAAACTGTGCACTCGTCAAAGCCTGCTGTCACCTCTTGCCTTTCAATCTATTCTCAACAAGATCTTAGAGCGAGAGGAAGCAGGCTCTTCGGCTATCGGATCGAGCATCGCCATTCCTCATCTTCGAACTCCAGAGGTAGCAGAGTTCACTGGAACACTAGGTATTTCGGATTCCGGGATTGATTTTCGAGCTCCAGATAAAATACCCGTCAGACTCGTCTTACTCCTACTGTCCCCACAAGTGGCACGGCACGCACACATCGAGATTCTGAGTAGAATTGCAGCATTTGGACGCGAAAAAGGCCTCAGATTTCTACTTAGCCACAAGCCAAGCTCCGACAAAATCTACCAACTCTTGATCGACTCAGATACTCGATCCGGACCCAATGTTTCACACGTGTCCCTCTAGGCATTTTCAGGTAGAGAAAGCAAGACCTTCACCTCTCAGTTCTGGATCTAAACCGTCGAAGGAGTCATGCCCACTTGAATTTCAATAGTAGCCCATTCGTGCGACGAATCTTTCGGCACTCAAAGAATCGGCTGACCATCTTAAAAAACCCCAGCAGCACGCCTTCCCTACGAATCACCAGGTAGGGCTAGAAGCCATGCGTGTAGAGGACACTCATGAGGCGGCAAAACCGAACCCCTCATGCAGCTCCGTCCATTCGAACGACAGTCATAAAATCGAAACTGCTGCTTTCCCACGAGAAACCGAATTTCTGAATTCGAAAACTCTGACTGATTTACTTCCAACACGATTCGGTTCACTTCTTCCGAATGGTGAACGACAGGAGCCCAGGATCCTTGCTTGATTCTATACCTATTTCGAAGAACAGGTCGGAGAAGAAACCTCGTCAATAGAGAATGGTTGAAAAACGAAATCACTCACAGAATTCATGTAAGCGGTTTTGATAGCTCTGAAACTTCGAAACCGATCTCACCGATCAAGAGTCACGCGAATACTGTCAAACGCGGCAAAAAGCCCCCACCCACCGCAGCCGAAGATCAGCACAGATGCAATCCTCTGCACAGCATCTGCAAGCAGCTTCGCTCAAGACATATCGTCAACTACCAAAACGCCCACCTTTAGCCTTGGCATGCTCTTTGCGTCAGCGTGCCCCAATGAATCAATGCAGATTACTCATTTTGATTTTCACCATCACCCTGGGGGCTCAATCAGCTCGAGGAGGAGGAGACCACAACGCCAGCCTTTGGTTAAACTACTTTGGAGATCACCCAATTCAAAACTCCCCATGGCAGATTCACTTGGATACGCAGATACGGAGAGCAGACTACGGCCGCCAATGGCAACAGTTTCTCATCCAACCCGGCATCAATTACGAAATAAACGACCGTGTAAAACTCGGTCTCGGCTACGGATACATGGAAACAGATCCCTATGGAGATCATCCCGTTCCCTTTGAACTTCCAGAGCACCGGATTTACGAGCAAATCTCCGTTGACACCCCGCTTTGGGGGCAAAACTGGCAACATCGGTTCCGCTGGGAACAGCGTTTCCTGGGTACACCGACGTCGCTCACTGCGACGGATTACAGGTTTCGCTTTGAAAACAGGTTCCGCTACCGCCTTCAGACCATTATGTCCATGAGATGTCTTGGAGGATCCGAAATCTACCTACGGCTCTATGACGAAGTATTTGTCAACGTAGGCAGCGATGTCGCACACAATCATTTCGATCAGAACCGAGCTTACATTGGAATCGGAAAACGAATTCGGAAACACATTAAGTGCGAGTTCGGTTTCATGGAGCAAACCCTCCAGCAAAGATCCGGCAGCGTTTGGGAAAACAACCACACCCTGATATTCTCATTGAGTTCAGGCCAGCCAGCGGGTAACGAATTCTAGCTGCTCGCCCAATTCCTGAGATGCGTCGACCCACTCTGCTGGAAGGACGGATTGCAGGCGGTTGTCGCCCAGAAGCTCATACTCAAACAGCAACTCACCATCCCCAAACCTAAACGTAAACGTGCTCCATCAATCTCGCCTTTACAACCGTATCTGGCTCGCGTTCTTTCTGACGCTTTTGTCTGCCAGACGCCTTCAACAAACAGCCGTTGTTTTCAGACCAATTCTCCTAAAATCGTAATCGGCAATGGTCACTATGGACCAGTATTCCAGGAGAATCATCGGTTTCGCTGTCAATCGTGGCGATGTCAGCGGTGAAGCCCTCTGTAGTATGCTTCGTGAGATTGCCCCAAACATACCAACACCGAAGTATTTGAGCACGGACTACGATCCACTCTACCATTTCGACCGTTGGGCACCGAAACTCGAGTCTTTGATAATAAACCCAATCTACGCGATTCCTTTGCCCCCATTTCGCATCCTTTTGTGGAACGGCCAATCGGAACTACCCGTCGTGAATATCTTGATCAACTAGTCTTTTGGAACAAAGGAGATCGCCACCACAAGCTCGAACCCAGGATATCTAGCCTTGAAAAATACTCCTGGGATTCACGCTCCAACGGACGTTTCCAAATGCCAAAGGTCGCCTGAGTAACAATTCGCGACCCTCAGGTTCCAAACGCCCTCAAAAGGCAAGCAACTCGCACGATCTCGAGGCTCATTGAATTGAGAAATCTCGGTTTCTCAAAACAACAAGCTAGCGAATCGAGTTTCTCCAAAGAACGGGCTCGCCGCGTTACAAACGTCCAGAAGGCTGTTCGATAAGTGTAATGTTCAAACCCTGAAGTTGAGAGCCCCCGATCTCGATTGAGTCCGGTCGCTCTGCACCGAGTAGATCATGCTCCTTGAGATAGCGTCGAGCTTCCTGCAGTGACTCGACGTAGACCACCAACCCTTTGATTCCGTCCTTGTCGGCTTGCGTCAGGGCAATGGCCGGCCCAGCACCGAGCGCCCAAGCACTTCTGGATGATGCCCCACCTTGGTCTAAGAGTTTCCTCCAGAGACCTTCCATTCGTTTCATCTCTCTTGCGCCCAGCGCCAGTTCTTTGATTGCGAGCACCTTGAGCGGCCCCCACCTCGTTCCTGTAACTGCTCGAGCAGGAGTTGCCTTCGTGTCGACACATCTTCTGTGTACTCGCAGAGAAAGATTTGCGAACCACCCGCCAACAAGTCCAGCAATCCAACTGTCGTCCATCGCGTCTTGAATAGACTCGACTTGAATGGTGAAGGCGTCCCATGACGGATGCCGCGAGCGTCCATCTCAGCAATGCTCCTCCGTAGAGGCTCGGGCTCAAGAGCAAAACCTATCCACCGAGACTTCAGATTGTCCGCAACACGTTCGGTCTCTCTGATGATCTCCAAATTGACGTTGCCCACCGCTACGCCACCACTCGCGAAGGCGCCGTAGTCCGTCATTGGCCAGGCCACGGGCAATTGCAAAGTCTCTGTTAATAGCGAAAACAATGCATCGGGATTCCTTGATGCGATCAGAATATGGTCGATCTGCCGAACAATGCTCGACGAGAGAGCTGGTGGTTTGGGCTTGCAGGCTATCAATCCGGCGAAGGATAGGAGTCCAATCAAAAGGAACGCTAATGGTAATTGCCTAGGCATGCTGATATCGGGTCTTAGGATTGGACCAGGAAATGATCACCATGGCTAGAGCAGCAGTGACCAGAACCGTTGCAACCTAACCCGTAGTCTAGAAACACTCAATTCGTTCATACACTGCTACAATCTACTTTCAGCGGCAAAGAAAACCCACTGTTATCAGAGAAAAACAGCCTTACTGCTCATCGGAGTGCGAGAATAGATCTACTCAATCCCTAGATCCGAAGCTAAGCTCTTCAAAGACAACAACCTTGGATACCAACCTCTACACTTGATGGCGGAAGCACCGAATGTCCTCCCTCTGACCTTCTATCACTGCCTGCTACTGCCGATTCAGCCAACCCGCGAACATACAAACCAAGACTTGGAATTGTAAATCCATCAACCGATTGAATCTGCGTAAACCCTTGAAAATCGACAGTCATCCCCACACGGATGACTTTTTTGGCCCCGAACGATAGACGGGATCCCAAACGAATCTCAGAAGACAACGAACTCGCCCATCGTTCACACGCCTTCCACATCAGCATCTCCGATTCTCAGGATGGCAAAATCGCCGGTCAGAAGTCATTTACTCGGTCTTCTCGAGTCCGCTCCGGCGCTGATGCACTTCAATGGTTGAGTGAACGATCGAGGTGAGATTGCGCAGTTCGGATTTAAGAAGGGCCGCAACGTTTTCGGTGTCAGCAACCACGGTGATCGCAGTCGAATAAATATTTGGCCCAATAGCCCAGACATGGAGATCAACAATTTCGCCATTGCATGGCAATGACTCGATTCGCTTCACTACGTTTTCGATGAGTGCGTCGGGACCCTGACGGTCCAGCAGCACAGCTCCCGATTGTTTGAGCAATCCCATCGACCACTTCGAGATGAGAATAGCACCAACAATGCCCATCAAGGGATCCATCCAGATCCAGCCGTAGTACTTCGCAGCGAGCAGCGCAATAATCGCAAGGAGGGACGTCAATGTGTCCGCCAATACATGAAGGTAGGCAGCCCGTAGGTTGTGATCATGATGATGATCTCCACCCTCGCCACCATGTTCATGTCCGTGATGATGATGCTCCTCATGGCCAAGAATGAAAACGGACACACCGTTCACAATCAATCCAAGCAACGCCACGGAAATCGCTTGATTGAATGAAATCGCCACCGGAGCGATCAGCCGATGAACGCTTTCCCAGACCATCAACAAGGCAAATAGCACCAACAAAACAGCCCCCGTGTAACCACCGAGAGAGTTCACTTTTCCCGTCCCAAAACTGAACGAACGGTCGTGAGCTCGCTTTCTTGCAAAGTAGTAGGCAAACGCGGAAATCGAAAGCGCTGCAGCGTGTGATGCCATATGCAGACCATCAGCCAATAAGGCCATTGATCCAAACGCCACACCAGCAGCAATCTCGATCCCCATCATTGACGCAGTGATCGCGATCACGAGGATGGTTCGGCTCTCGCCGGTCCGCTTCTTTTCTTGCCCAAAGGAGTGGTCGTGCTGCCATCCGCTTGATAGGTTACCTGTACTCATTTCGACACTCTCAATCTCTCAATTGTTCTCAGTTGTCTCTCGTTCCTTCTGCTCCGCTTCACCTGGTTTCCAGCGAACCCCTATCGCTGGCCCTGCCCATTTCCTCCAATCGGCATCGCGATCACCGCGGAGCATCTGAGGAATCATGGCAAACACACGTTTAAGAATCGAACTTCGCCCGGGTTCAGGCCCCTCAAGCCCATTGCGAAGCAAGCTAATCTGCCTACCCTGCCTCGGGAGTGTTCCAAGATTACTTATTCCCTGTTGCTCCAAATATGATTCTGCGAATGCAACTCGTTGAACGGTTTGTGCTGCCCATTTCTCACCAATCAAATAGTTCTTCCCAGAACTATCGAGAATCCGATGAAGGCCCGCTTGGAGTTCGAGTTCCATGTTGTTCAAGCGATTGATATCCGTCGTGACAAATTTCTCTTCCAAGCCCCCACGAAATAACAGGGCGAGCCCCTCGACATGACGAACGGTGGGATCCTTGATTCGGTTCAGCTGCCGTTCCCGATCACAAGCCTGCTCCACGTCCTGCCAATTAAGATCTCCATCACGATAGCCCACCATCGCCAGAACTGGGGCCCCCAGTTCCAGCTTGCCCTCAAATAGATAGGCCTTGGGAAACACGACTTGGAACGTGCTCATTACCAGTTCCAATTGTTCTGCGGTGAATTGATAGAGTGGTAGCCACTGACAAAACAGGCCTCCTGAGCGTAGCGATGCCTTCACAGCCTGAAGATGCTCCACACTGTACAATCGTCCCACACCAGCTCGCCATGGGAGGAACAGGTCACCGATGACGACGTCATACCGATTCGGCTGGGAAGCAATGAAGGTTCGCCCATCCTCCACGACGATCCGCGCGGCTGGCGATTCGGTAATACCTGCATTGTAATCCGAAAAGAATTCCCCAGCAGCCTCGACAACCATGCGAGACAATTCGACGATCTCAATCGATTCAATCGTGGAATGCTGCAGTGCGGCGGATGGCGTGATACCGGTCGCCAGCCCGAGAAAACAAATCTGTTTAGGTTCTGGATGCAAAAGTAGCGGCACATGGGCCTGGCGCTCTTGATCGTAACGCACGTTCGTACTGCCGAGGAGATATTGGTTGGAAAACAATAGGCCACGCCCAAAACTCTCATGCTCAACAACGGCCAGTTTCCCCTCTCTCCCCATTTTGAGTTCGAGGACTTTGAGCCCGATATTGGGATTCACGACCGGAAGATGCCGCAACGAAACCGCGGAAACAAAAACGACGAAACCAACGCCAAGCACTACGAAACCTCGCTTCCACCATCGTTGTGAGTCAGCCCTTCCCATCCACAAACTCGCGGCGAGCACGTAGACTAGCGCAACCACTCCCATCCCGAGATAGATTCCCACCGAAGGAACCAAAACTCGATAAGCCAATTCCGCGCCGACAAGTCCCCCAAATCCGTTAACAGCCAAGAGAGTCCCAATCGCAGCACTACGATCGGATTGCTTGGGGAGCATCCTCATGAGCGTCGGAAACACGGTTCCCGCAATGAGCAATCCGGGACCAAATGAAAGGAGAACCAAGCCTGACATCGAGATCGTAAATCCAAATAGACCATCGAAGGTTTGCAGCCCCCCAGATTCGACCCCCCGTCGCACCAACGTGATCGGCGCAATCACCGTCGCCACGCCCGCTGCCATAAACACGCCAAACAAGAATGTGTTCGACGTCGCCACATATTTCCCAATCACCGGAACCAAGCCCGCAGCAACTGCTAAGGCCAAAATAAACGAAGCCAAGACGGAGACGGGCGCATAAAACGACAAGGGCGCCACGAGCATGACCAGCTCCATAGCCAAGATCTCGAGCCCGAGAATCACGGCTCCAGACAGAAAAGCGCTCAGAATCAACTTCCAACCAAGGGCTTTCAGAAGATCCCGTCCAACAGAAGCAGATTTCCCCAGCACCTTCTTCCCTGCAGCCTTGTTCGTCTGCCGGTCAAGCCAATAGGCCACGAGGCCAACAATGACATTCAGCAACAAGGCCAACCAAAGAGCCCCGCTCACTCCCAATGAGTAAAGCGCATATCCCGCGGTCACCCCCAGCCCAATCACACCACCCGCAGTATTGGCAGCGTAAAGCCAACCGCTCGTGGCACTCTCAGCGCTCGTCTCAGCGACAACCCCCTTAACAAGTAACGGGAACACCATGCCCATGGCAAAGGCCGGGAGGAAGATAACTGCCACCGAAAGCCCCAGCTTGATCAAGGCGCCTTGCCAGCCCATGAGCCCCTCACTACCGAGCCACGGCCAAATCCAATCCGTCCAACGCGACAGGCCCAGGACCGGAAGACAAAAGAGAGCGACTCCGAACTCGGCCAAAGCCATCGCCCGCCACGGACGGGTGATTCTCGCGATATAGAACGCAATCACTCCAGCCCCCAATGACAAGCCCAGAAAAAAGCAGCCAAAGACCCGAGTCGTCGACTCCACGCTTGAACCGAGGAGATCGGTCATGCGTTGAGTCCAGAGGAGCTGATGAGACAAGGCAGCCGCCCCGCTGAGTACGGTCAGGAGTAATCCTAGGCTAAATCGGCTGCGGGCGTTCAATTCAAGCTGGAGATTTCTATTCGGGTCGCTCTAGGCGCTGGAAAAGACGGTTTCGCGTGCGGATCGAAATCCCCATGTCAACAAAAGCATGAGAGACATCAGGGCAACCACTGTCTGAGCTGGAGGCAAATCGTAGAAATTGCCGAAGATCAGGCCAAATAGGACACATCCGAACGCCAGCAGCGGAGCGACCCAGAACATTCCAGGAATGTCGCGGCACAAATTCTTGGCCATTTGAGCAGGTAAAACCATGCAACCGAATGTGAACAACATCCCCGAAGATCGAATCGCCAAGCCCGTGGTCAAGCCCAAGGAACTGGCGATGGCAATTGACCACAGAAAAATGTTCGCTCCGACGGCAGCGGCCATCACTGGATCCGATAAGTACAGCGTCAATCGACGCATCCTCAGCAGCAGAAAAACCACGAAGAAGGCGACCAGCACTCCAAACACAACAATATCTGACGAGCCAGCACCAATGATACTCGACGAGAAAAGGGACTGAATTTCCTTTAGTCCATACGGCATTCTTGCCAACAGAAGCACGGAAAGACTTCCACTGGCCAAGAATATCCAACCCGTCATCTCTTCACTTGTGGAATCCCCCCCCTCCTGATGTTTCCGTGCCACTAACAGGGATGCTCCGACCGAGAAGAAAACTGCCGTCAACACCGGTTGTCCCAGGCTAAAAAACAAACTCAAAGCAACGCCTAACATCGAAGCCTGGGCTACGGCTGCCGCAACAAACACATTCCCACGCGCAACCACGACAACGCCCATGAGCGACAAGGATAACCCAATCAGCAACGCACTGATGTACGTGCTAGAAAACAAAGACCACGATTCAAGAAACTCCGCAATCATGACACTAACTCTGGATGTTCCACATTTGCCCGCACGGTATACCCTCCCGATGCCTCCGCCGTCACTTCGGTGGGCACCCCAAACGCCATCTCCAAATTCTCTCCCGTCAGCACATTCCCGACAGGACCACATTTCACCCGTCGGTTCTTAAAGACGGCAAGGTGAGTGGCATAGCGCCCTGCGAGCTGCAGGTCATGGGTCACAAAAATCACGGTGATTCGATGCTGCTGATTCAACTCCGTAATCGTCTTCAAGAGTCCTGAGGAAGCCGCGAGATCTAAGCCAGCGGTAGGTTCATCGACGATCATCAACAGAGGATCTCGCACCAAGGCTCGAGCGACCATCGCCCGCTGGCGTTGCCCCCCGGAAACCTTCCAAATACTCCGTTCCCGAATACGCTGAATCCCCATGACATCCATCGATTTCTGGACTCGGCGTTTCAACTTTGACTGGTCCACCGCGAGCCCGGCCGTGCCCTGTGTCACGAACGACTGAATTGTGGTGGGCACACTGGGATTGAGGTCACATTTTTGAGGCACAAACCCAATCCGCGTCCGACGCGCAAAATCCGCTCGCAGACGAACCAAGCCACGCTTGGGACGGAGCGCCCCGAGCAGGGCCTTGATTAGCGTCGTTTTCCCTTCCCCATTCGGACCGATGAAGCACCAAAACTCACTGTCATGAATCTTCATCGCCACCGATTCTAAGATGACATTCCGACCGTATGCGAAGCTGGCTTCCTGAATCTCGACAATGGGATTTTTTATCGCAGGAGTCTTGTCAATGAACTTCCCACTCGGCTTGTTGGCAGCCGCCTCGCCCTGCCGAGAAGGACGGTCAAGGCCCAGTTGTTTAAGAATGTCTTCGCTCATTTTGAGTCGGTAGTCTTAGTTGAGGTTCCCATTGGCTCCCCCGCCCAGGGCTGTAATAACGGTCTCCATGTTGTGGCGAACCATATCAAAATAGGAATCCGTGCCAGGACGCGCCTTCGTCTGATGACACATGGGCAGGACTTCAGCCTCCGTGTTTTCGGAAACAAACCGGGCATGCCGAGCATCAAAATAGGGCGCCGAGAAAATCACAGGAACCGATTCCTTCTTCATCTGGTCAATCAAGACTCGAAGGTGTTTGGTCGTGGGGGGGAAGCCGGGTTCCGGCTCGAAATAGCCCACCACAGAAAGCCCAATCCGACGGCTAAAGTAAGGCCATAAATCGTGATCTCCCACAATGGGAGTCCCTCGGTGTTTTTCCAGCTTCGCTAACCACCCTCCCAAAGTAATCTCATGGGACTGTTTGCTGAGAAAATCCGTTAGCCCGTCATTCAGATAAAGATCCGCAATCTCAATGACATCGTGACGTTCCGCCAAGGCCGCCCCGATCAATGCCTCCGCTAGTTGCTTACGGAACGAATCGTAATTCTGCTGCAACACTCCCTTCTGCTCCGGCATAATGACACTCAATCGATCCGCAAGCAGCTTGGCAGCTCGAATCCCTTCGATGGGATCCAGTAGGTAGTGAGGATTCCCTGCTGGATGCAAGCCGCTCGAATGCCCAACACCGGTAACAGAACCAACAGCTCCCTCAAGTGGCATCACGAGATTCGACGTATCAATGAAGCCGTCAGCCCCTTCAGCAATCTTGGTATTCTTCACGTTGGCCATCAAATCGGAATACCAAGCCGCTTCAATGTCATTGCCAACCTGAATCCAGAGATCGGCATCATTCATCTCACGAACGTAACTCGGAAGAATATCCAGAGAATGAGGATCCTGATTCCCTTTTCCGAAACAGTGAAGCTCCACCAAATCACCCGCAACCGCTTCGACAATCCCCATGAGGTCTGTCGTGGACACGATGACGCATGGTAGTCCCTCAGCATGGGCCTCGCCATCGAGCGCAGACTCCGTTTTTGGCCCGCCACAGCCTACGAGGAAAAGACTAAGCATCGTTGCCATCAGAACGGCATTGAGCGCCCTACTCAAATACTTTTCTACTTTCATAATCAGAATGTCTAAGAATCAATCATTGCCATTAGAGTGCCGGCCTTCTAGGCACCTGCGTCGCCCGAATCTCCACAACAGCAATCGGCCGCCTGACATCGAGACACCCCATTTCCCTTTCGCCTCAAGCGAAGGCCAACAAAGTGAGAGGCAGCCAACATCCCCCCTCCAAAACCTGAGCCAATAGCCTGGGTCCATTCGATCTCACGAGCACAGCAACTTGGGGGAGCCGTGGCGTGGACATAGAGAAGAGTGACTGCTCCTGTACACACGAGTATCAACGGCCACCACACGCCCGTACGCTTGAACCCTACCAACGCACATAGCATCGCTAAACAAACCGAGCCGATCACAAACATCCGCTCAATGAACGGGTCGGCCACTAAGGACCGAGAAAGAAATGGCATCGCAAGCACGAGCCACGGCAAGCAAATGCAGTGGACCGCACAAAGCGACGACGCCACAAACCCAAAACGATCCCAAGATACCCCCAAGTTGGTCGCAAGTGAGCTCACGAACGATTTTATCGGATCAATACAAGATTCTCTCACGTTCATCATTTGCTCAGAATATTCTTAAGCTACTGAGAGGCACCTGACATGCCGTCATGCCAAGTGCCCCAGCCCTCCTCGGCCTCAGAGCACTATTCTCCAGCAACGCCTTCGACAAGCCGATAGAAACGAGAATCAGCTTGTTCACTCATCGGAACGATTTGTTCGATTGTCTCACCATTCCCGATAACAACATCACCGTCAGCGGACCACTGTCCTCCGTTGAACGCCGCAATCGATTCGATTTGATAGGCCACGCCCTCAGTCGTCGGCCAACTCAAGACCAAAGCCCCATTGGCTCCAAGAGCGATCGACAGTTCGCTGGCCATCGTTTCGATCTCAAAGGCGAACTCGACACTCTCACTCTGAATTCTTTCCGAACCGGCGACTAGCGAACCCGCTGCTTGAAGTGTGACCTTGTAGACCCCAGGAGCCGAGAAACCCCAGTTTTGGTGCGAGTGTCCACCGACACTCACAGGAAACGAATCGCTATCATCAAGCCCATCTCCCGAGCTAAAGAACACAGTCGGCGCTCCAAACTCATCGACCGAATAGAGAGAGACATCTCCAGGACCTCTCACGTCAAGCAGTTGAAGATCAACCGAATCATTCTCAAAGACACCTGATTCAATTTCATCCCCCGCGATTCCCAAGAAAAGCACGCCTTCCGTCTCTTCCTGTGGCAGGACCCAGACACCACTTCCCGCGGCACCTAAGAATCCGAACGCGGGATCCTCGGGAACCAACTGTCGAGTCGCACTCACACCTTGCAGCAAGGCTTCATTCGGTTCGACCTCTCGCTCGTTCGCTTCATCCAACAAGGCCAACTCCCATTCGCCGCCCTCGTAAACGACTTCCATATCGAGCTCACCCTGGTTGAAAACTTCAGGCTCCAACACTTCGAAGAAGAAAGTGATCGCTTCGCTTTGCAAAGTCTCACCGCTTCCTGTGGTAACACCCGAGGCCTGAAGACTCACTTCATATTGCCCGGCAGCTGAGAAGCCCCAGTTCTGATGTGAATGGCCGCCGACACTGACAGGAAAAACATCGTCTCCATCAAGCCCATTGGCCGAGTTGTAGTAGGTGGTTGGACTGCCGAACTCATCGGTTCCGTAGAGGAACACATTCCCTGGACCATTCACTCCAACCAGGTGTAGACCGACGGAGTCATTCTCAAACTCTCCGGCAGGAATCTCATCACCAGCAATCCCCAAGAAGAGGATTCCCGCTTGTTCATCCTGCGGGAGAATGAAGATACGATCGCCCGGATTCCCTAAGAAGCCGAAGGCGGGATCACTCGGAACGGGTTCCAAAGTTGACGCTACTCCAGACAGGATACCATCGCCCGCTTGAATCTCTCGCTCATTCGCCTCATCGAGAAGAACAAGCTCAAATTCGCCCTCTTCAAACGCCACCTCTAAATCTATTTCACCCTGCGAGAAGACTTCAGGTGCGGTATTCGAGGTTTGAATATCAAAAGTAAACTCGACGATCTCACTCAAAGACTCGGTACTATCCCCTACCAATTGCCCAGAAGCCTGCAAGCCAACACGGTATAGTCCAGGCTGGGTGAATCCCCAGGCCTGGTGGGAATGCCCACCGACATTGACGGGGAAGGCATCACTATCGCTGATGCCATCGGCCGTGTTGAAGAACACAGAGGGACTCCCGAACTCATCGACGGCATAAAGCGAAACCTGGCCTGGACCGGTCGATGAAACCAGTTTCAGCTCAACCGTGTCGCCCTGGAACACACCGGACTCAATCTCATCACCCGCGATTCCTAGGAAGATCACCCCCTCGGATTCCTCCTGTGGCAGAACATTGATCGGATCTCCAGGTGCTCCAAGGAAGGAGAAAGAAGGATCTTCGGGCACCACCGTTTGGGTGTCACTCGAACCCCGGATAACCAGATCGCCAGCGCAGATCTCACGCTCGTTGGCTTCATCCAATCCAACTAGCTCCCATTCACCATCCTCAAACCCTACTTCCAAATCGAGTTCGCCCTCTCCAAAGATCGTGGGACCGAAGACCTCAAAGAGGAACTCCGTTGTATCGCTCGCAACGGCAGTGCCATTTGCCAGAACGCCAGACGCAGTCAATCCAACGCGATAAATTCCAGGAGCCGAGAAAGCCCAGTTTTGATGAGAATGGCCACCGACGCTGACAGGGAATTGATCTTCTTCACCAATGCCATCGGCGGAATCAAAGTATTTTGTTGGCGCGCCGAATTCATCGGTCGAGTAGAGATAGATGGCTCCAGGACCGTCAACACTAGCAAGGTTCAACCCCACTTGATCGTTCTCAAAAACGCCCGCTTCAATTTCATCTCCAGCAATGCCTAAGAAGAGCACACCTTCTTTTTCGTCTTGAGGAAGAATGAAGATACCGTCACCCGGATTTCCTAGGAATGAATATGCAGGATTCGAAGGAACTGTCTGCCAGGTCTCCGGCCCCGCATGGAGGGCTGCGTCGCCTGCCTCGATTTCCTTCTCATTCGCTTCATCGAGTAGCACCAACTCCCATTCGCCACCTTCATAAGCCACTTCCATGTCCAGTTCCCCACGATCAAACACATTGACTGCGAATTGATAGATCTGCTCGTCGCTCACAATCGGAGTCGACTGCCCCGCTAGATTTCCTTCCGCCGCGAGGCCAACATCGTAGGTCCCCGGTGACGTGAATCCCCAGTTCTCATGAAAATGGCCCGGGGCGGGAGAATCAATCTTATCATTTTCGTCAATTCCATCTCGGGAATTCAGCGGCACATCGACTGTCCCCGCTCCCCCCGTGATCCACATAATGAAGTCACCGGGACCAGAAACGCTCGTCAACCGTATATTAAAGCGGTTTCCGTCAAACGTTCCAACGGGAGTCGAGGAGGTATTGATTCCTAAGAACACGACCCCTTCGCGATCGACCTGGGGTGCGATCCACAAAGGATCTCCCGGTTGACCGAGAAAATCAAAATTGGGATTGTCCGGGATGAAGGCCTTTGAATCCTCAGTAAGGCCGATCGAAACCTCGTCTGGACTGCTGTTGAGCCACGCTCCCCAATTCCAGGTTCCATTGCTGTATCCGACTTGAAGATCTCCATGCCCGTCCGTCCAGAGCTGCCTCTCTTCGGCATTTGCCGAATGGACGACTGCGGCCAGAAATAGCGGCGCTAGAAGTTGATAGAATTTTAGTTTCATCGTGTTTCAGTGGTAGTGGGTCTAACGTTTTTCTTTGATAAAGCTTTCAAGTAACAAACCATCTATGTGGTCATCTGAATGAAGGGCTCCAATTGAAGCCTTGTCTCGCTCGGAAGCACCGAGCTATCGGATTCTAACGGATTGCAGGGCGAAACTCGGGTGGCTGGGCCACATTAATTCCAGCGTCAATCTGACGCTTGATCTCAAGGGCTGCGATCGACTCCACGTGGCCATCCACAAACAAGTAATTTGCCTGCCCCCCGGTGCGATCTGGATTTGACGCCCCCGTCCGATGCCGATCTGTTTGAACATCGGCAATCACCCCTTCCCAACCACTTCGCAACCAAGACCGCGAATGGGTATGGTCGGAAAAGATGGAGGGGCCGTACTCGTCAGCAACTTCGAATAAGAGGATCGTTTCCGTCGGATTGCGCAGTTGCTCCAATTTCGGCATCGGCACCAGCACCTGGCCGAACGAATCGACTACCGGGACCGAGACGAATTCATTGAGAATATAACTGGTTCCGCCACTTTCCCGCCGATCAATCCGTGTCGGATCAGCAGGGCACAAGCGAATCGCTTCAGAATTCCCCACATAGGGTAGAATTTTTCGAATCCAAATCTTATTCGTACTGAGGGTCTCATGAGCGGTTTGAGGAAGCCGTCCCTCGAAATCGTCCCCATACATGCTAATGCCCAGCCCAATCTGCCGAAGGTTTGACGAGCACTTGATCTGCCTGGCCTTGGCAGAAGCCTTTGCGAGAGCAGGAAATAGCATAGCGGCGAGAACACCAATAATGGCGATAACAACCAACAGCTCAATCAGGGTAAACGCGTACCGATTTTTATTTCGCGCCCCCCCAAAAAAAACGGAGGGCTCAGGTAAGGGAAATTTCACGTAAAATGTCTTGTATCCGGACTTTCAGGAGCCGCCAACGCACTCAGGCAGTGTCGGCGACAAGGATGCAGGCTGGAGATCCAGCAGCACGACGGAAAGGTCTAGATAGAGACAGGAGGAGCCCGGGTCGGGCGAGAGGCGCAGAATCGGGGAAAAGCAAATTCAAAGGAGTGCCGAATGACGGGTTCAAACACCCGTGGACGATCTAGAAACGAGATCTCTAAGCTAACCTGCAGTAGGTGCCCGCCTTGGCAAAACGGCTCAAGAGGATCACCGTGCTCATGCCCCTCCCCATCCGTCGAATCTTCTGCAGGAGTCTCTTGTGCAGGAGAGTGAGAGACCAGTGAGCAGTCAAGCTCGCTCCCATGCACCCACGCGTGAAAGGCCACACTTTGACCGCCGAGAGAAACCAACAAGACCGCAGCAGCTAACAGAAGCGAGACGCAACGGCGCCAAAATATTTTCTCCTGATCGGCTGTCATAACTACGATGCAGCTATTCAAAAGCAAATCCTTTGCAATTGGCAAGATAATATTGCAAAACATATGCAAATAGAACAGCAGACTCCGCACAAGCGATGGAAAACCGGGACAAGGAAACAATGAAAAGAATGATTCGTGCCGCTGGTCTACGGGCTACCGCGGCACGAGTTGCGACCCTAGAATTACTCCAGAAAGTCGCCTCTCCTGTTACGCATGCTGATGTCGCAAAACACTTGGCGCAAATAGGAGTGAACCAAGCAACCGCATTTCGAAATCTCAACGACTTGAACGAGGCAGGAATCGTGCGGCGGGCCGAACTGGGAGATCATGTATGGCGCTTCGAACTCATCACCGACGGGAAACACAGGCGCAATACCCACCCGCATTTTCTTTGCGTGGATTGCGGCAGTGTTTCCTGCCTACCAGAGATAGACCTAACTGAGAGCGGATTCGAATCGGCCGGAAAGATTCGTGAAGTCACGGAAGTGCTACTCCGTGGCCACTGCCATCAATGCGAATAGCTCGCCCCCGCTAGAAGATTTATCCAGGAGACACTCACACTTAGAGGTCGAGACATTCACAGCTCCCTCATCAACAGTCAGACAATCGAACGAATGCCAACAAAGAACCAACCCAAATCTGAATCCCAGTCCCTCAGTTGGAATTTTGAGCCTAGGAAAAGCGTCGAGCAGGTCGAAGAAGGCAACGACCTCGCCCCCAAGTTTAACGAGAACGGCACCTTGCCCTGTATCACCCAACATGCCGACACCGGAGAGATCCTCATGTTCGCCTACATGAACGAGGAAGCATTGCGCCAAACCATCGATAAACAACTCGCGCACTATTGGTCTCGGTCGCGTCAAAAGCTTTGGCTAAAGGGAGAAACTTCCGGCATGTATCAGCACGTTCAGCAAGTCCTCATCGACGACGATCAGGATTGCGTCATCATTCGTGTCACCCTCACACCTCCATCGTCAGGTGGTAACGAGGCATCCTGCCACGTCGGCTATCGAACATGCTTCTACCGAGAAGTGCACCTTTCCGAAAACGGACCACAGCTGCAATTCATCGGAGGCGAGAAAGCATTCAATCCGGAAACCGTCTACCAGGGCACAGAGAATCCGACTAAGCTGTAGAGAAAGTGTGGATATCGAAGCGTCCCCCAAGCACCAGCACGAATCCCGTAGAAAGCCAAGCGCGACACACGACTGAAACTTGATCGACAAAGCAAAACCACTTCTCGTTGTCTCTGGGTTTCTTGGTGCTGGAAAGACTTCGTTTCTACGCCAAATCCTTGCCGCCCTCGATAGGACTAAGTTCTACACTGATGTTATCCTCAACGATTTCGCCAATGCTGAGATCGACACGGCGACGCTCCAAGAATCATCAGCGACAACGGTGTCGCCCATCGCAGCGGGTTGCGCCTGCTGCGAGAGCCTCGACGAATTAGTTGCTCTCTGTGAAACGGCCAAGCGCAGTACAGCCGACCTCCTTATTCTCGAACTTAACGGTACGGCTGACCCACTGGCGCTTCTTGAATCCTTCACTCTGTTAGAAGAACGTCTCCCATTCTTCCCAAGGCTCCAAGTATGCGTGATCGATGCGCGCCACTGGGGAAGGCGAAACAATTTCGCCCTCCTGGAGCAACGACAACTCGAGACCGCTGGCTTTTGGGCTCTGACCCACTCCGAAAAGGTCAGTCATTCTCGACTCACTGAAGTCAGAAGTTCCCTCGCCAAGAACGCTCCAAATTCACTCGAAACAAACGCCCTTCAGATACTCCAAACCCTAACAGCTCATATTGAAGGGAGCCCGAACGAAACGGGCACCAAAGGGAAACTGACAGTTTCAACCGGCCTCCTTGCATCCGATGAAATTAAAACCGCTAAGACTCCTCGGAGTCTTAGCGATGCACCACACAAACTCTCTCACCACTTCACCGGTTACAACGCCCGCCTCCCTCTTAAAGTAAGAACCGTTTCCATATTACGACTTCTCGCTCGCTTACCAGAATGGGTCCTCAGGGCCAAAGCACTCGTCAAACTTGTCGAGCAACCCGGGTGCCGTTGGCTCTTTGAAAGAGTCGGCACCGAAGTCGTTCCTCACCCAATGCCTATCCAAAATATTCACAATTCCTCCTCTTCAATGTTGTGTATTGGACCACGACTAGACACCAGAGCCCTGGATCGCCTGGTTGCGAGGGAGTTTGGAAAACACGCTATTCCCGAAGCAACGGAATCAACGAAGACTCCCATCGAAAGATGAAACGCTTCCAACGCTGGTTTCGCTTACCGAAAAGGGCTACAGACCGCCCCGCGACGCAATATCCCGCTTACGGTGTTCGCTCAGTTTCACTTTCATTCTGGTCACGATATCGGGATAGGTTTCGGCGAGGTTGTTTTTTTCGTTAGGGTCCCCGGCTAGATCAAACAATTCGGTTTTGCCTTCGGAAAAAATCAGTTTCCAGTCCTTCTCACGAAGCGCCCATCGATTGCCGCGCGTTCCAGTGATATAGAGGTTCCTCTCCGATAATTTCCCAGTACCGGTCAAGGCCGGCCATAAATTTATCCCATCCCATTCTAAGAATCGCCGATCGGTATTGGCTCCCGAAAGGCCACAGAAGGTCGGCATCCAATCGACAATGCAGACCGGTGAGTCAAGTTTCCCCCCGCTTCCCAGCGTTCCCGGCCAACGAGCGATCGTGGGGACACGAATTCCGCCTTCGTAAAGCTCACCTTTCTCTCCCCGGAGGGGTTTGTTATTTCCCGGCAACCTACCGCTCGGGCAATTGTCATCAGGATATTTTGTATCGTTGTTATCGGCGGTAGAACCGCCGTTGTCACTGGTGACAATAATGAGGGTATTTTCCTTCTGCCCCGCTTTATCAATCGCGGCCACGATTCGCCCCACCGCGTCATCGAAGTGAAGAATGCAAGCGGAATACTGACGTGGAACTTCGCCTTTGATGTTGTCCGGGACTTTCGCCATCCATTCGTCCGGCTCGCGAATCGGTAGATGGACGGCAGTGTAAGGCAGGTAGAGAAAGAACGGCTTTTTCTTTTTGGCTGATGTCTGTTCGGCAATCCAGTTCACCGCTTCGTCGGTGAGCAAATCGGTGACGTGCCCTTTCTCAACGATTAGTTCTTCGTTTCGATGCCAGGTAGTGGAATAGGGCCCTTTTTTGTAAGAGTGATTGTAGGGTGCGATGCCGCCCGCCAGAGAGCCGTAGCTATACTGAAAGCCGAAGTGATTTGGTCCCCAGGCCGGTTTCGAACCGAGATGCCATTTGCCGATCAAGGCGGTTGAGTAACCTGCATCACCCAGCGCCTTGGCGACCGTCACCGTTTTGAAAGGCAAGCCCCGGTTGTTAATCGGAGTGGTGATCCCGAAGCGACTCCAATATCGGCCGGTGAGGAATCCCGCCCGCGTTGGGCTGCAAACGGGTGCGACATAGTGTTGCTGCAACTCCACACCTTCAGAGAGAAGACGGTTCAGATTCGGGGTTGGAGTGTTTCCCCCATGAAACTCAACATCCGCCCACCCGAGATCATCCGCGATGATAAAGACAATGTTAGGTTGTTTCTCAGCAATGGCGAGGGTCGGGCCAAGGAAGAGAAAGAGATAGAGAAGTATTTTACGGCTCATTTATTTATCCAAGATTGTTTCTGCCTGGACTGTCGAACTGCTCAAAGCATCCTTCGTGGTTGAAGACGGGATAGACAAATATTGCACCGTCATCTTTTCCATCTCTAGTTCCACTTATTGGTCAATCGCCTCGCGATACGACGTGAGAATTCATAGGGAGAATTCTGCGCAGCCGCAATCTCAAGCTTGTAGCCTTTGCCCGCATCTCCGAGCTCCTCGATCGCCCGCAGAGCATACATACCCACAAGATAGTTCGGATCATCAATATGATGAATCAACAACTTGATCTGTTCGACGTCCCCAAGTCTGACCATAGCCTGTGCCGCCGCCACCCGGACAGTCGGAGATTCGTCGGCGGCAAGCTTCACCAATGCCGCCTTCGCGTTCTTCGTTTTGTTCACACCAAGCCACACGGCCGCCCAGTAGCGCACAGAAGCATCGGCGGAGCCAGCAAATGCCAGTAGAGACTTCGCATCATTCGCTTCGCCCGATGTGATGACGTCGATCAGGTGCTTCGTCTGCCCACTATGATCCGTCCCGAGGAAGGCCTCGTATTTCGTCCCAGCTTCCCGTCCGAGATCTTCGAGAATGGGTTCCGGAACGAGTCCCATGTCCCGTTCTTTCAGAATCCGACCGTAGGTGAGTTCGCGCATGGCCACCAATCGTCTGTGATGGTCTGGTTTGGTGGCCAAGTTCATCGTTTCGTGCGGATCCAGATCGAGATCATAAAGCTCCTCTGGAGGACGACGGGAGGCAAACGGCCGCGACTGCAATTCGTTCAGTTCACCTTCCGCGTGCAGTTTGCGAATCGTCTGTACGATATCCTTTAAGTCTTTGTACTGACTCGGTTGCGCGTGGGGAACGTGCGACATGAAGTTGCGGATGTACTTGTATCGCTCATCACGAACACCGCGGATAATATCAACCGTCTCGTCACAGCGGTCACGCCCCATGAACACGTGATCGAGCGGCACATGGTCCATAGCCAGAAAGTCATGGCCTTGAACATAGTCCGGAGTTTCGATACCAGCCAGAGCTAGCGACGTCGCCGCAATATCAATGTGTTCAACAAGGTCGTCTCGCACCTCGCCAGCATACTGTCTGCCCGGAAGACGGACAATCAAAGGCACGCGTACGCCTTCCTCATACAAGAACTGTTTGCCGCGCAAATGGCTGATACCATGATCAGCCCATAGAAACACCGCGCTCGAATCGAGGCGCCCCGCGGCATCTAACTCAGCTAGTATTTTCCCGACCTCTCTATCCGTCTGCACCCACGAGTTCAAGTAATTCGCCCAGTCCTGACGAATCACGGCGTGGTCGGGATAATAGGGCGGGAGTTTTAACGCTGCCGGATTGGCTCGGACAGGGGCACTACGATTCTTTCCACCGGAAAGCTGAAACTGGGCAAAGATCGGCACGTCGACATTCGCTTTCTTCCACTCGGAGCCATCGTAAAGCCCGTCCGGCGCAACAAAATTGTAGTCAGTCTTCCCCATGTTGGTCACGAAGTAACCGGCATCGCGAAATAATTCAGGAATCAGCTTCACCGGCAGGCGATAACTATCGTGATAAGCAGGCGCTCCCCTCCCTTTTCCCTTGGTCGTTTGACTCCGGTGGTTGTGCGCGCCGAGCGTCATCGGATACATCCCGCTGACCATCGCAGACCGACTGGGTGAACACACAGGACTGGTGACGAACGCATGGTGGCAACGAACGCCATCCTTTGCCATCTGATCCATATTCGGCGTCTTAATGACCGTTTCCCCGTAGCAGCCGATATGGGGAGACGCGTCCTCAATAACAATCCAGACAATATTCACTGGCTTTGCATGCAGAGGCAGGGCAAGTAGAATGGCAAAAAATAGAGTTCCAATAATGTGCATCTGAGCGTTCCTTCTGCTTCCTGAATCTGTTATTCCAAATCGGGCCATTCGGTAGTGAACACGAATGGTGCCTTTTTCTGTTTAGCCCAGCATGTTGGGAACGCCCGGCCGTGTACGTTGGCTAGGCGGAAGCCTCTTCCGGCATGCCAGCACGTTAGCCGCTCCTGGATCATACCGAGCAGATATAGGATAGCGGATCGCAAGTCATGGGCTAATTTTACAGGCCAAGCTCTAGCCCCAGCAATGCCAAAGGTTTGAAGATGGAAGATTGGTTAGTCTCCCGGCTATGGACCCTCTGCATTGGACGATTTCGAGCTGCCGATCTCCATATAGCGATCTCCCAAGTAGAATTGTTACTCAATTGAGAATCAAGTCTGGGCGGTCCGGTCGTTTAGGTTTATTACCTGGAAAGGTTCCCCCGTCTCACTGAACACTTAAACGCCCTTCCCTCCTCGCAGCCCTATCCCGGCAATCAACGCCCTAAGTAGAGAACTTAATTCACATAGCCGATCAAGCTTCACTTCTAACTCGTTTCAAACGAGCGTTCGCCACTCCAATCAAGGACTCTCTCGGTTGACGAAGAAGCGCACTGAATGTGGGTAGCCCGTGTCCTAAAGTGTTCCGTTGAAAAGAACGCCACACCGTCATTGAACCGGTCTGAGTTCAAGACGCTTGTCACGGGGATTGATAGTTCGTTTGGCACGTTGGCACATTCACTCACGATTGGTTGCCAAAAAACCACTAGGCATCGGATAAATCGCATCGCGTTTTTCAAGAACTAAGCCCCGATACCCAGCCTTAATCAACGCAGATCCCTCTGTAGCACACCTCTGCCACTGTCGGCCCCCAACGGGCGAAAAGGTCCAAGGCGCCAAAGGTGACCGTCCCACGAAACGGATAATCACCGTCCCACGAACGATAGGAAAGTTCCGCGCCGGCAATTTCGATTTCTTCCCTGATAAAGGGAAAAATCGGATCCACCTCGATCTTTCCAATGGCTGAACCCGACAATGACACCGCATTCGCATTCAGCTCGACCGCAAAATCTGCGATGGCCGTGCTCACTTCCGTCCTAGCAGCAAACCCAACCGATCCGCCATTCGCCGTTAAACGGAAGTAGCGATCGCCATTTTCGGCATCTGTCTGCGAACCTCCTGGAAGATTCAGACCGGCAAAGTTGAAGGCATCGAATGGGAATGTTTTTACGAAGGATTCCTGTTCGATGGAAAAGGCAGGCAGTTCGACTCCAGCACTTGGCCAATGGTTATTTCCAACAATACCCAAATTTCCTTTCGACAATCGCAAAGCGTAAGCACCGGTAATGATATTCCATTCCATGCTCGATTCAGACGTCGTCGTGAAACGAATCAATTCATTGAAATCTATGTCGATCTCATCGATCTCCATTTCAACCAGCCCGCTGCTGTTTGATACCGCCTCGTTGATTGTCAGATTATTTCCAAACACACCTAGACGAACATTAGCAAGGCCCGCTTCGTAGCTATTCCCATTCCGTCGAATGAACAAGCGAGGACTCGATGTTCCAGCCGAGAGCGACAAGGGGCCTTCCGACCAGATTGGACTATTCGCCAAGAGATCATTCACTTCGATTTCGAAGTCTTGAAAACCAGTCTTAAATTGATAATCCCGATTGTAGACCCAATTTCCGTCGGGTTGATTGAATAAACGTAGTCGACCATCAAACGCTAACTCAAGCCCCGACCGCGCATCCACCGTCAATCGACTACCCGCCCCAAATTCGCACAGGCCCTGGAGGATCGGCGTATCGGAGTCGAGGGTCAGGGAAGCCAAGTAGCCCACCTTGGTAGGATCGAACCCAAACGTGACGTGACTCGTTCCCGGCGATGGAGCTCCCAGCACGCTCACTGAACCAGAGGCCGCGAACAAACGGAACAGGCCACCCCGCTCATAGCTTAAGTCAACCGACCCCGGGTTGATCGCGAGCCATTCCTGTCCAGCCGACGCATCGGCTGGAATCTGTAGCGGTTTGGATTGCAAGCTCATGTCAAATCCAGCCGAAGACAAGTATGCGGAGACATTCAAGGGAAACGCCCCCAATCCTGGAAAGGCGATCGTCGCTGCTTCACCCAGCGCGGGTCCCGACAAGCGGACCCAAGGCCCCGGAGGCGCATCCACCGTTGGAATGAACTCGGAGATGAAGACAGGAGCCAATACAGCGGCAGGTCTCAATGCCGCTTGACGCCTGTTCGCGGGAAGCGCTTTGATGAGCGGCAATGTCGGCTCAATCTGCGTGTCGTAGTGCGCAGTATAGCTCACCGATTCGAGCGGCACTTCCAGACTAAAGCTCCGCTCTGCTCGAGGCTTCCATCCGGTAAAGTTGTAGCCAAGGACGCCTTCCTCAAAACTCTCTGGCGCCTCGATCGCGAGCTCATCTCCGGGTTGAACCACGCCATCCTCGAGACTTCCCGGGCGAATCGTGATGGCAATAGGTGTCGTCCGAGATTCTCCATTGATCAGCAAAGACAAGCCCGTGGGGAATGTGTCCAACATCAAAACCTCATCCTCGACCATTGCGACGGCCGACACATCCGTCGACACCAAGGCATTCAATCCGTCATTGGCCAAGCGGAATTCGCCATCGTAAACGCCTGGCCGACGCCCTGCAAAACGCACCGAGACGCTAAAGGATTCTCCTGGCTCCAATTGCGATGGCACAACGCCGTCGTAGTCAAACACTCCTCCACTTCCCTCGGTCGCGAACTGCAGTCCTTGGATGCGAACGGTCTCATTGCCCACATTGACATATTCGAGAGTCCGCTCCACTTCTTCTCCACGAGACACCTCACCAAAGTCGATAACCTCGCTGGCGACCACCAAACCAAACAAGACAGACTCTGTCGGCGCGAACTTCATGATCACGCCATCGCTACCGCAGGCATAAGCCTCTTCAGCAGAAAGCCCGGATACGGAACGGACCGTAAATGATCCATCGATTAAGGTGTTATCCCAAGTTCTGCCGCCATCCAGAGAACGGAAGAGAGAGGGTTCCGCGTTGTTCAATCCCGATCCTTCGCCGGCCATCCACCCAACATTTTCGTCGGTGAAATGAACTCGCCGTAGCGTGCCGGCTTGAAGTCTGGTAGCCGCTAGCCAAGAGATCGAGCTCGCCCCCCCTGTCTCCGTCCTTCGAAACAAACCACTTTCTCCAACCAACCAACCATGATCGGCATCAATAAACTCAATGTCGTAGATCAACTGCGTGCCCCGGAAGCTAATGACTTCAGTCCAAGCGTCTCCCCCATTGGTGGACCGATAGAGCACATTCCCCCCTGCTACAAAGAGAGTCCCCTCGTCCGGCGTGACATAGAGGGCTTGCCCCCCAAGAAAGACGCTGTTAGGCACTCCCAATGTCGTCCAGCTCGCCCCTCCGTCGATCGACCGGAGAATGACAGCAAATCGATTACTGTTGCCCGAGGTGTACATTTCAGTCATCGCGTATATGCGATCCTCATCGTTCGGATTCGGCACCAAGATGTCAGTGATCCGATGCTTCACACCCGTCGTCAACACCTGCCACGTGTCACCGCCATTCGTCGTCTTAAGAATCGTGCTCTGACCTTGTTCTGTCAGCCCAAAGCTCCGACTTCCACTGGTTCCTCCAACGACAAAGCCAAGACGTTCATTCACAAAATACAACCGCCCCAAGGGCCCAGGAGGATTGGCGTTGAGTGCCACCCAGTTCTCCCCAGCGTCGCTTGTCCGATAGACTTCATCCTCAGTCATGGCATACGCGCGCTTGTCTGAGACGAACTGAATATCCCAGAACTGATCACTAGTCGGAGAGATCATAGGCCCCCACGACGTCCCGGCACTTTCGCCGACAAGTGCTATCGTGAACGACTCGATCGAATCTCCCACTGGTTGCAACTCAATCTGTCCCGTCCGCACACCAGGTTCGCCAGGCGAGAACACAACCCGCACACGAGCAGTTTGCCCCGAAGCGAGCTCCGTTATATCCGCTCCCTGAATACTAAACTCAGAATCACTGACAATCGAAGGACTTGAAAACGTCAGCACATCAGGGCCCACGTTTCGCAAGAGCAGGGTCTGGGCCACGGCCCGCCCAGGGGCTCTCACCCCAAAGTCTACGCGATCCGAACTGGCAACTAAGAGCGGATGAGTGGGAAAACTATCCGGTCGATGATGGATTTCACCCCGACGCCCCCCACTCCAAACCGCCGAACCTTTCACGGCAATCGCATACATACTCGAGCCTGTGTTGACGGACTCTGGCGTCCAGCTAAGCCCACCATCCTCACTACGAATCACAACGCCACTCTCGCCACTCGCCCAAACCAGATTTCCAGAACGATCGACATCGTAGAGCAACTGAGAGGTTCCCGGATCCTCCACTTGGGTCCAAAACTCGCCCAACTCCGAGGTGTGGAAGATTTGGTTTGCGCCCACAACGACGGCAGCCCCCTCCTCATCAACGGTGACGCCTTGAAGCGTCATCGTATTGGCACCTTCAATAGACTCCTCGTTCCATCGAATCGTATTCAAGGTATAGACGAGCAATCCATCCGATCCTACGGCAGCGATGATTCTTCCCTGAGCCGAAACTCCATAAAGGCTAGGTCCTCCGTCGACATCGAGGGTTCGATAGCTGGTGTTGGTGTTCTGCCAGGTAAGGGCCGCTCGGCCGTTACTTGAGTTCTCTCCCACAAGAATAACTCTCTCGCGATCGCCATAGACGGCTAGATCTTTCCAAGAATAAATCGGATCCTGCACAAACTCGTGGGTGACGGCTTGCCAGCTCAATCCCCCATCCTCTGTCTTGTAAACCAAGCCTCCGTTCGCAGCAATCCACCCTGTTCCCCCATCACTCGTGAAAGCGACGGCATTTAGGGTGCTAAACGTCGGAGAGCGCATTGACGACCACGCTCGACCACCGTTCGTGGTCCGAAGCAAGAGACCTTGATCGCCCGCAGCCCATCCCAAATTCTCATCCACCATGTAGATATCACGAACAATCTGGCTCCCATCCCGCTGCTCATACCAACGGAATTGCGTCCCGACTCCTGCGAGTTCAAGGGTGCGCGTTTCATCTGATTCGTTGGTATACCACGTGAGTGTCGATTCATAAGCGACTTCGCTGGTCGGTCGGAAGCTTAAGAACAAGCGCTGCGAGTCTCCAGGTTCCAGCATGAACGAAGACGGTGAAACGGTAACCGGCCCCTCCAGCTGCGTGTCAGTCACCTGTAAGATCTCTGTGCCAATATTACTGACGAGCAGCTGCCGATTCGTTCCACCGCCAACGGGCTGATCCCCAAAACTCATTGTCTCAGTCACGCTCGAGTGGAAGATGGGGCGCGAGATCCCGCTCCCGGTCAGGACCAGCCTGAGATCTTCGAAGCGAGTACTCGGTAGATTTAAGACCCCATTCACGGTCCCAGATGAGCGAGGAAAGAAATACACCTGAAGGTCAATGGCCTCACCCGGTTCCAACACGTAAAGAGGCGGCGACACTTGGAAAACCGGAACCCCCTCTTCGACCACGCTGGAGCCAACCAATGTTGCCCCCCCGATGTTTGTCAGGCGAACTGTTTGAACGGCATTTTGCCCTAATTCGACGCCTCCAAAATCAACCACTCGCACGTCCACCTCGGGCAGCGGCAGCGCTCCGTCCGGTTCATAGCCAAACTCGAGTCGTCCCGATGCGGTGCCCCCTCCCGGTAGTGGAATGGTCCGCGTCTCGGTATCGACATACATCCGCCCGTTGGACTGAATTTCGATCCGATCCACCGGTGCTAACATGGTCGTTTGCATCGGCGAGTTCGGCAAGAGGGTTAGCCTCGGAGACAAGAAGGAAAGTGAGACTTCTTCGCCTTCTTTGACAAACGAGATATTTCCTGCGGATAGGGTGAAGAAATCGGGAATCGAGAAGTTGCCATTACGAGCGCTGCCCGCGAAATCCCCATTCGCATTCAACTGCAAGGCTTCGAGCCTAAGGAGATCGGTACTGATACCCGGCACACGGAGCGTGGCGCCTCCGACGACGAAGCCATCGGTAGAAACCTCCAAGGGAATCCCCGCATCATCATCGATCGCATCGACCTGGAACACCCCATAGCGTAGCGGCAAGGATGTGGGCGGAATCGAGGCATCCGCCTCAAAACTGATTCCATTCGCCAAACTAATGTTCAAGGAACCGGTCACTTCGGGAATCCCCACCAAGTCCAGGGCCCCTCCACCAAACTCACCATTGATCGTTAATCCCGTATTGCTAATTCGCACGCGAGCCCCAGATCTCAGATTCGAAACAGGAAGGTTGCCCAGAGGCGCAGCGAAAGCCTCACCGACTGTGCCTTCCATGAAGAAGGTTCCATCACTGCTAACAAAAAGTTCTAACGACTGATCGAATCCAGGGCTCAACGCGATGGTCTGTTCCAACAAGCCATTTCCCGGGAAGGCCGTAACGACGAGTGTCTGATCAAAGGTGAGATGAATCGCAGCCTGATTGAATCCCGTCCCATTCATCTGAGCGAGGAAGGCATCATCGCCATCTCCAAAACGAAGTGCAGGCGTTCCGTCAGGAAGTTTCAGTTCTATCGTACCGCCCATTTCCAGCGTCGCCGCCCACTCGCCACTGGAGCGAAGGATCACCGGATCTTCAGGGCTTGCTCCGTACAGACGCATCGGAGTGACAGACGTGAGCACGGGCGATGAAACTGCCATCGGACTGAGGGAAACACTCACTTCCCCATCCGAACCGAAATCAGCAGCGCCATCGATAAATGCCTGCCCTGTTAACGACTCCAGGCGAATCAACGGACGAGCGACACTAGGCGGAAACTCGAAAGGAGCCACCCTCCCGGTCGCATGCAGGGACGGTAGCTCGTTCAATGTCGGAGGCGTCATCGAGAGCACTAGCTCGGGCATGTTCAGGAATCCGCCAAAGGAGCCACTGGCTTCTACCGCAATCCCCCCCTTGCGTTTCACCTCTGCCAAGGGATCTTCCTCGCTAGGTTCGGGATCGAAGTAAGGGGAAAAGGCCGAAAAGCTCGCCGATGCTTGCCCCGGAACAAACCAGGTCGAGAAAGGCGTCGGCACGCGCAGACGATCCAGTGAAGCGGTAATGGCCGTCCGAGGCATTCCGAGTATGAAATCTTCTCGGACTTGTTCTACCAGCGCAGCTAGCTCGGCAGGATCCTGATCCCGCCCCGCATCGAGAGCCGTCTGAATACGCTCTCGCACCGTCAAAAAGAAGTCCTCAATGCTCATTGGAGGAGCTTGAGTGAATCGAACCGCCAACTCAGCAGACGCCAGAAATGGACTGAGCCACGAACCATCGGGCACACGAGATATAGCTTCCAAGCCACCAGGTTCGCCTGTCTGGGCATTCGCAAACTTTCCTTCAACCGAGGCTTCCACAATCGGGACGCCAAGAAACTGACCGTTTAACGTGCCTTCGAGAAAGATCAATTCAGCAGGATAAAGTGGTGCAAGAGCCACTTGAGTGGGATCAACTGACAAGATAGCCTCCATCATCTCCTGAGAGCTTAAGGCACCACCTTCATCGTCCGTCAAGATCGGCGGATTCGGAGCCGGCAGATAGGTAGCGATACTCCCCGCAGGTGTCACATTCAAGATGTAGTCATCAATCACCTCGGCCGCCGCCTCCAACTTCGCAAAGATATCGCCATCACCGAATAGGACCCCCAGCGCTTCAGGAGGCGCATCCGCAAGCAGAGAAGGCAGTGCGATGCTGCCGGCCGCCACGATTCCACCATGAGGGAAATAATCGACCCCAAAACTTCGCCCCGCCAAGGCAGCCCGTTGCGGAGAGCCCGGGGGATAGACTTTGAACAGATCTTCCTCGTCTCCCTTCCATAAGGCATTCCCTAAGAATTCC
>OJGU01000139.1_pt1 | contig 48284 bp, 41 predicted proteins | sample 1594741 | NCBI WGS metagenome assembly OJGU01 (sample SAMN05416841, study PRJEB24817) | seawater metagenome | isolation source: Sea water | place: Canada:Atlantic | collected 2013-07 | reverse complement strand
GCCAAGGAGCGGGAACAGGAAATTGACCGTTACCTGGGGGGGCAGCGGGACGTGATCTGCCGCCATATCGAAGCGGATTACATGGTGGAAGGCGAGTTGAGGCGGGTTGGGCCGCTCAACTATGACTCCATTATGTTGTTGAGCAGTGATCGTCTGGCGTCCGGCGAGGAAGCTGACGCCCGTGCCATGGTAGGTTACCTGCAACTGGAAGACCTGTTGAGTGAGGGTGATAGGCGCCCGCAACTGATCATGGAACTGAGCGACCCGGACAATCGAAATCTGTTAATGGGCCACCAGAGTGAAATGCTGATCAGCCCAATGATCATCAGTCACGTGCTTGCTCAGGTCGCCCTGCGGCGGGAGCTGAGGGTGGTGCTGGATGAGCTGTTTACGGTGGGCGGTGCTGAGGTGCAGTTCCGGGATCCCCGGGACTATCCATTGCCTGCCAGCGCGGATTTTCAGGTACTGGAGAAAACGGTCGCTGCGGAGGGAGAAGTGGCGCTGGGCGTCTGGCGCGCACAGCCCGACGCGCTGGGGCGACATCTGGCTCTGAGCCCGCCACGGGACGAGTACCTTGACCTGAATAGCGCTGATCGGCTCGTTGTCCTTTGCAATGTCTGAGAGAGAGGCTTCTACATTCATGTAAAAAATGCTGAATATAGATAATATAAATTTCAATTATAAAATCAAAGCCACTAAAGTAATCGTCAATGTCAGCGGCCTGGTTATTTTTTGAACGGACGCTGGCTCGCTGAAGTCGCTTTTATGCTTCATAAAAGAGCACCTCAAACCTTAGAAGACAGGACTGAGATCATGCCATACGCAAAAGACGTTGACGCCATCGCTTCCCTGCTGAAGCAAAACCCGACCTGGAACGCCATCAAGCCCGAGCACGCGGCCCGCATGCGCGCCCAGAACAAATTCAAGACTGGTCTGGACATCGCCAAGTTCACCGCGAAAATCATGCGCGAAGACATGGCGAACTACGACAAGGACACGGCTCAGTACACCCAGTCCCTGGGTTGCTGGCATGGCTTCATCGGTCAGCAGAAGCTGCTGTCCATCAAGAAGCACTTCGGTACCACCAAGCGTCGTTACCTGTACCTGTCTGGCTGGATGGTTGCCGCCCTGCGCTCCGAGTTTGGCCCTCTGCCTGACCAGTCCATGCACGAGAAGACCGCTGTATCTGGTCTGATCGAAGAACTTTACACCTTCCTGCGTCAGGCGGATGCCTGGGAACTGAATCACCTGTTCCGCGCCCTGGAAGAAGCTCAGAACGCTGGCGACAACGCCAAGGCTGACGAGCTGATCAAGCAGATCGACAACCACGAAACTCACGTCGTGCCCATCATTGCCGACATCGACGCTGGTTTCGGTAACGCCGAAGCAACGTACCTGCTGGCCAAGCAGATGATCGAAGCAGGCGCTTGCTGTATCCAGATCGAGAACCAGGTATCCGACGAGAAGCAGTGTGGCCATCAGGACGGCAAAGTGACCGTTCCTCACGCCGACTTCCTGTCCAAGATCAACGCTGTACGTCTGGCTTTCCTTGAGCTGGGTGTGGACGATGGTGTGATCGTTGCCCGTACTGACTCACTGGGCGCTGGCCTGACCCAGAAGATCGCTGTTACTGAAGAGCCGGGCGACCTGGGCGACCAGTACAACAGCTTCATCGACGGTGAAGTGATCGAGAAGGCTGAAGACATCAACAACGGTGACGTTGTGATCAAGCAGAAAGGCCAGTTGGTTCGTCCCAAGCGTCTGGCGTCTGGCCTGTTCCAGTTCAAGCCTGGCACTGGCGAAGACCGTGTGGTTCTGGACTGTATTACCAGCTTGCAGAACGGTGCTGACCTGTTGTGGATCGAAACCGAGAAGCCCCACGTTGGCCAGATTGCTGCCATGGTTAACCGCATCAAGGAAGTGGTTCCCGATGCCAAGCTGGTTTACAACAACAGCCCGTCCTTCAACTGGACCCTGAACTTCCGTCAGCAGGTATTCGATGCATGGAAGGAAGAAGGCAAGGACGTATCCGCCTACGAGCGCGCCGACCTGATGAATGCCAAGTACGACGAAACCGATCTTGGCAAGCTGGCCGATGAGTGGACTGCCAACTTCCAGCGTGACGGGTCACGTGAAGCCGGTATCTTCCACCATCTGATCACTCTGCCGACTTATCACACGGCTGCTCTGTCTACCGACAACCTGGCCAAGGGCTACTTCGGTGACGAAGGCATGCTGGCTTACGTTGCAGGCGTTCAGCGTAAGGAAATCCGTCAGGGTATCGCGACTGTAAGGCACCAGGACATGGCCGGTTCCAACATCGGCGATGATCACAAGGAGTTCTTCGCGGGCGACGCAGCCCTGAAGGCTGGTGGTAAAGACAACACTATGAACCAGTTCTAAACAACGGTTCGGTTGTCACTGAAGCGGGCTGAGATGCTCGTTTCAGACCACGAAACCCCGCCTTGCGCGGGGTTTTGTTTTTTTACAGTAACGTTTTCTTCTAGGCGTCTGAAATTAAAACATAAACTGTCTGTTTTATCTTTTTCCCCACCGACTCTGTTTCATTACTGGAACAGTTTATCTCGATCAGTCGTGTTGAGTGTTTGTTCCTTGTCGCATTAAAAATATTAAAAACAGTAAGTTGAAATTGTCTTTTGGATACTGGCACGGGAATCGCTGTGTTCGTCTGGCGGGGCCGAGCCTTGGCTTACCGAAGGCTAGCGGTTTGGGTCAGCCCCCTCTGAAAGCCAATAATCGAAAAGGAATTGACATCATGGATACCAAAAAAAGTTTGCTGGCAGCTGCCATCGCAATGAGTCTGGGTGTTTCCGGTTTCGCATACGCGGATTTGGGAGGAGACGGAGATCCGAATACCAATGCGGATGATACCTCCACGGCTAACAATGACCATTCCGGCAATACCGATTCCGGTAACGACAACTCCACCAATACCGACAATACGAACAATTCGGACAACTCGGACAACAGCACCGATGTGGCCGATTCGTTCAAAATTGCCGATAGTGGAAATGACAGTTCGGACAACTCGGACAACTCGGATAATTCCGATAGTTCTGACAACAGCACCGATGTCGCTGATTCGTTTAAAATTGCCGACAGCGGTAATGACAATTCCGACAATTCGGATAATTCAGACAACTCAGACAATTCAGACAACAGCACTGACGTTGCCGATTCGTTCAAAATTGCCGACAGCGGAAACGATATGTCGGACAACTCGGACAATTCCGACAACTCTGATAATTCGGACAACTCTGATAACTCGGACAACAGCACCAGTGTGAACGATTCCTTCAAAATCGCTGACAGTGGCAATGATATGTCCGACAACTCCGATAACTCCGATAACTCCGATAACTCCGATAATTCGGACAATTCGGACAACTCTGATAACTCGGATAACTCCACCAACATTGCGGACAGTGGAAACACCACCGTGTCTGACAGTGGCAATAACAGCTCCGATAATTCAGTGGCCCTTGATCTGGACGTGTTCCTCAACAACGCAGATCTGGACGGTAGTGTATCGGGCACAGCAACCACCTATGGTGATGCCAATGGCAGAGCCTCACACACCGAGGTTCACAACAGCAACGAAATCTCTGGTGGTTCAGCGAACTACACCGGTGTCGGCGCATTTGCCCAGAACGCAGGTAATGGCAGCGTTACACAGGCCAATGTCAGTGTAATGTCCAACCTGTCCACCGGCGGCGGTGGCGGTACCCAGTGAGGAATTCAGGCCGCATCTGTCGGTAGTCGATGCGGCTTGGTTATTCCGGGAGAAATGCCATGGGTCAAGTCATCAAATGGAAACTGAGGGCTGTCTTGCTGGCATTATTGATCGGCGCAACGGGATTTGTATCGGCTGAGGAGTGGATGGATGCCACACCATTGTCGGCGGATCAGCTGGCGGATTCGAGTGGTCGCCAGGGAATCCCGATGCAGTGGCAGATTAACGATAACCAGCAAAATGCGAATGTGTCCGATAACCTGCTGTCGGGTAACGTTGTTACAGGTGATAACAGTATTTCCGACAATGCGTTCGGCAACATGAGCGGGGTTGCCACGGTGATCCAGAATACCGGTAACCAGGTGGTCATTCAGGACAGTACCCAGATCAACATACTGATAAATCACTGACGGAGGTGGGCCATGGTCAGAAAGGTTCTTGTTGCGATCTGCACGAGTGCCGGGCTGCTATGGTCCACTGCCTTCGCCGGCTCGGTCATGGTGCCGGGTATAGGTGGTGATGTACGGGTAGAAATAAACAGTTATGAGAACAGGCGCTTCGATAGTGTCATGCGCCAGCAATACGATTTCAGTTGCGGCTCCGCAGCTGTTGCGTCGTTATTGGCGTTTCATTACCAAGATCAGGTAACAGAGCACGATGTATTCGTTGAAATGCTCGCGTTGGCCGATGAGGAAAAAGTACGTAAGCATGGGTTCTCCATGCTTGATATGAAGCACTATCTTGAGGCTCGAGGATACCGGGCCGATGGGTTTCGCATGGCGTTGAGCGGGCTCAGGGAGAAGGTGCGCTTGCCGATGATTGTGCTGCTGAACATCGAAGGTTTCCGGCATTTCGTCCTGATCAAGGGTATCAGCGAGGACGAGGTCCTGGTGGGGGACCCAGCGCGGGGGCTGAAGGTATACTCTTACGCACAGTTCAGCGATTACTGGAATGGCACCGCCTTTATTATCCGCAGCCATCTTGAGCAAGGCCGAGACGCTTTTCTTGGCGAGGGACATTGGCCTCAGGTGGCCAGGGCGCCAGTACAGAAAGGGCTGGGCGACCCTTCACTCGGGCATATACTGCCTTACTGGCCCTCTACAAGGGAATGGTGATGATCATGATAGTCCGGATCCCAGCTCTCGCATTGGCTCTTTCATTTGCAACCTTATCGCCGTCTGTCCAGGCAGAACTGACGCTCGGTGTTGAGCCACTGAGTGATCCGGAGCTGTCTGATTACCGGGGAGGCTTCCTGATGGATAACCTGGAGATCAGTATTGGTCTGGAGCAGATCGTGGGTATTAACGGTGACACCCTCGTGATCAATCGTTTGACCATCCCCAATCTCAACCAAACTGTGAACGACCGTCTGGTAGATCATCAAATGGAAACAGTTCTCGAGGTGATCAGTGCGGACCGGAGTGGCGGCGCACGGGTTCTCAGCAATATGGCCGGGCCCAATGGATGGATGACAGTGATTCAGAACAACCTCGATAGCACTGTGATACAGAATATGCATCAACTGAACATTGAGCTGAACAATTTGGGTGTCGGTAATCAGTTCCCGGCAAGGTTCAGCGATCAGTTGGTACAGTTGCTGGGTCGTTGATGGCTCTTCGGGTCCTGTCTATAGGCTGATTGGGAGCTTCAGAGTAATTTCGCTGTTGGGTGCATTTTCCGTAACTCCTACGCTCACTGTCAGGCTCAGGCTTGTGGACCGCGTCAGCCGTTGGGACAAGCCGAACGACAATGATCCGATCTGAATTCGGTCAAAGTTGGAGGCGAACAGATCGTTATTCCTCTCGAACGTTGTTTTCCGGATGATCGAGTGGTCATAGCTTAGACTAAAGGACGTTCGGTCATTAAAGGCAAATCCCATCCCGAAGCCGAAGCGCACGATGTCGCCAGGGTCGACCGTGCCGCCATTTTCGAAGCCTTGCTCCTCTTTAAGAGTCCAGACATAACTCAGGTTTCCGAATAGCACGGCTGGGTCTGTTGGGTAAATAAATGAAAAGCCTGGTTCGAATGCCCAGAAGCCAGAACCGGTAGGTCGATTCTCAAGTTCTATACCAATTGGGTTGCCCTGTTCGTCTCGAATAATCCTTTGATCGACGTCGTAAGGACCTTCTCCCGTTGGCGCTTTCACCCGCATTGCGCCAATAACATAGGGCCAGCCACCCAGACCATCAGTCAACTGGTAGCGAGCGGAGAGTTCAACATCACCGAGGCCCTCGCCAGACGACTCGCGAAGTGTATCCACCGGTGTGCCCTGGAAAACCTCGCGCTCCCGCAGGTCTTCATTGATGCTGAGATAGGGTACACGGATCGCTGCCTCAAGCTTGCTGGTAAAGCCGTACTTCAGCGACATCGCGCCGACGAAAATATCACGTTGGATTTCCGAAATGTTGATCAGCCCGATAAGCAGGGCCGGTATTACCGTGTAACCTTCCACGGCGACGGCCGTTGAGTTGCTATGGGCATGAGAAAAAGACGGTTCAATGGTAAACCGTCCCGGCCGGGTCACAATGCCACGGTCTGCGGTAATGGAGGCAATATCGGTTGCTGGGTCGTGCTCCTGCTCAGTCGATGTCACCGACGTGCTGCCATCCGTTGAGGCTGTGTCCCTATCCGATGGTGCAGCCTCTGCAACTAGTGGCGTCGCTGCGAATACCACAGGGACCAGCCAGGGCAATTTTGTAGTCATTGGACATCTCCTTCCGTCCCCTTCGACGGCGAAGTGGATGGTCTGTGTATAACATGATGTTTGTCCATCAGCCGGTAAAACGAAACTCTTGAGATGTTAAGCAGTCGCGCAGCGGCGGAAATGTTGTTTTGAGCCAGCGCCAGGCTTACTGCAATTGCCCGCCGATCTGCCTGAGAGCGGAAACTGTCCAGAGATAGTTTCTCGCTCTGGCCATTAAGGTCGGCAGATGACTGACCAAAGCCCATATCGGCTGGTTCAATGAACGCAGCTTGCCCGAGTAGCAGAGCCTGACGCAGCCGGTTCTGAAGCTCCCGAAGGTTGCCGGGCCAGGGGTGCTCTGCTAGGCAGATTGTGGTTATTTCAGCAAGCCGTTTTGGCTCCAGGGAAGACGGAGCTGCGGCCAGTATGCGATTTGCCAACTCAGGAATGTCTTCCTTGCGTGCCCTTAGAGGAGGCAGAAGAACATTCAAACTGCCGAGTCGGTAAAAAACATCACTGCGAAAATGACCCTGGGCGACTAGTTGATCAAGCGGGGTTGTGCTGGTCGCGATGACCCGGACATCCACCTTTATCGGATGGCAACCCCCAATACGTTCGATCTGGCCTTCCTGCAGGAAACGCAAAATGGCCGATTGTTGTTCCAGTTTTAGTTCATCAATGCCGACAAGTAACAGAGTGCCACCGTCGGCGGTTTCAATTCTGCCCTTGCGAGAACTCATGGCGTGAGTGAACGCGCCCTTCTCATGTCCGAACAGTTCATTTTGAGTCAGTGAAATGGGCAAAGCGGCACAGTTGACAACAACTAAGGGTTTGAGTTTGCGGGAGGAGTGGTTGTGAATGAACGATGCGGCCGCTTCCTTTCCGGTGCCATTTTCACCGTAGATCAGTACGGGTTCCTCAGTGTGCGCGAACCTGCCAAGTAGCTCCCTCGTCTGCGTGATCGCAGGGGATTTACCCTCCAGGGCAAACTCGTGGTAGCTCACAGGCTTGTCGTGGAAAGCCCGCGACTGGAGCTCCGACATGCCCCATAGGTGGCCAAGTGCTGCATGGAGCCGTTCAGGCTGAAGCGGTAATGTGTGGTAATCCCCACAGTGGTGGTTGATAAGTCTGCAAACCTCGGGATTATAAACCTGGCCAGGCTCAAGAATGGCTACCCAGTGTTCGATCTGCAATGCTTCCAGCCAGTTGTTTACACGCCCAAATTGGTCGTTGGAAACATCGCTGAGATCGAGCACGCCAACCCGAGCACTGACGCTGGAAAGGTTGCCGTGGTGCAGTTGGGACGAGACAGCGATAGGAATCAGCTGCCATTCTGGCAGTTGATTATTGCGTGCTTCTGAACCGGTGTGTTCCGCCGACAACCAAACGAGCGGTCGTTTTTCCTTCATGGCGAATCTCCATATGAGCTCGTTTTAGGAAAACGGACTGTGATACGTTCAGTAAATGTTGATAGCGCCGGCACGGCTCTCTCCAGTCACTACCCTGTGATCGTTAATGGCTTCGTACTACAAGGGAAACCTCTCGGAACACTTATTCAGATTGCATGCCAGTTTTGAGACTTGTGGTGGTTTCAGAAGGTTAGGATGCCGACGCTATGCCAGAGATTAATCTCTGTAAAATTTGCCGACACAATTTAGCGTTCGCTCAGCTTTTTGCGGGTTTCGAGGCGACCTTCCCGACGGATTTCGGCGTTGTTGAAGCGACGTTTCTCGTCGTCGGTTTCTGGCTCTACCGCGGGCACATCCACGGGCTTGTCGTTCTCATCCAGCGCCACGAAGGTGAAAAATGCGGAAAGGATGTGTCGGGATTCTCCGGTGTAGCTGTTTTCCGCTTCCACCCGAGCTCCGATTTCCATGGATGACCCCCAACTTCGGTTCAGGGCAAGACTGAACAACAGCGTATCGTTGCCCTTAGCGGGCGCGCGGAAGTGAATGGAGTCCACCGCTGCCGTCACGCAGACATGGCCGGAGTGCCGTTCGGCCACCACCAGGGCCAGACGGTCGCACTTGGCCATGATCATGCCCCCAAACACCGTCTGGTGTGCGTTCATGTCATTTGGAAAAACCTTGTAGACATGTTTGTCGATGGCAGAGGCCGAAACTGGCCTGGGGGGTCTGGAGGGCATAGCGTGTGCTCCCGGTGGTGGACGTATCGCTACTATACCGATCAGGGCGTCTGTTTAAAGCGCTCGATGCGCTCCCCGGTTTCCGGATGACTCGACAGCATGTCGCGAAGGCTGTCCCACCGGCTATTGTCTTCCTCTATCTCTGGGCCCCGATCCTCGCCATGAGCGGCCATCAGGCGCTCCATGATGGTGACGAAGTGGGCCGGGTCCAGGTCGTGGTCCGTCATTGCTTTCAGGGCATAGGCGTCGGCCTCCCGTTCCATGTCACGGGAGTAGGACAGGCTCATCATGACCGCCGGAACCACTACGGTTGCGTCGGAAAACGCAGACAGGTCGCCGGTCATCATCACGATCAGCCAGAACGTCAGTGACGATTGCACCATGCCTTTCATGCCATGGTTATGGGCGACATGGCCGATTTCATGGGCGAGGATGGCGGTCAGTTCGTTATCATCTTCGGCGAGGTTCACCAGATCGTCCGTGAAGATCATCGTGCCGTCCGGCAGTGCCATGGCGTTGGCACCGATGGCAGGAGACGAGCGGAAAATCACTCTCAGGTCTTTGCCCGCTACCGGCATCAGGAAAGGCTCGAAGTGGGCCTGCAACGCCTGCTGCCGTTCCTCCGACAGCCCAGAAGGTTCAAGCCAGGTGCTGTCCAGCGTGGTGAGTGTGGAGTCGCCAACCTGCTCCGCTATACTGTCCGGGAGCGTATTGGCCACCGTCTGGGCCGCCCAGGGCACGCCCCAGACAAATGCGGCACCAGTAGTCGCGACGGTGACGACGACCGCAACCAGAATCAGCCCCAGGTGATTTTCCAGCGCGTGCAGCAGGCGATTGCCACGCCCCCGCCGGGATTGCCGGCTAAGCTGATCTACCGCGGCGTTGTCGCCGGTTTCGAATACGCCATCGTCAGGCAGGTGGAGGTAGCGGGGAGTATTGCCAATCCGCGGTGATATCGTCACATCGCTGGGTGAGAGGCGCAGTCGGGTGTCTCCCGCATCAACGATGATCACGCCAGCGGCGGAGCGCAATACTGCGCCCCGCCGGCTGGAGTCATTACCTGAATAGAACTGGCCTTCGATCGTGACTTCAGATGGCGGCGAAGTCGACATCGAAGGCATCCCCCAGTTCCTGTCCCAACGCGCTGGTGCGGTTCTGTTCGGCCGCAACGAAGTGGTTCAGGTCCCCGCTGACCATCATGGCCGTGCAGGAAGCCCGGTACCTTGCCATGCGCACCTTGGCCCAGGGAGTGAACAGGCCAAGGGTGAGGACTACAAAGAAACTGTTGGACAGGTAAATCCACACCATTTGCAGTGGCTGCAGGCGGGACTCAAAGCCGTGGCGGTCGAGGTGGACGGCATTGAGGAAGAGGTTCGAAATGCCCGCCATGAAATAGCCGAACAGTGCCAGGTAGCCAGCACCGGCAAGGATCGACCCGACGGTAAAGTCGACATAGCGCATGGAGAGGAACGCCGCAACACCGAAGGCAATGGCGATCAGCAGGCCTTTCCCGAAGAAACGGTAGTAGGATCCGGTATCGGCTTTGAGCGCGAACTCGGTGGTACCGTATCGGCTGCCGTTGGCGATGAACTCGTGGGTTTTCTTCATCACCAGTGGGGTAAGCAGCAACAGGGTCAGCATGTTCAGCAGTGGCCACACAAACGCCACCATAAAGGCCTGGCCATAACGGCCCTGAAAGTCGAAACGGATGTTGCGATAGGCACTGTTGACGGCTTTGAACCGCAGCGAGCGCACCATGATCCAGGGTACGAGGGGGATAAACGCAATGGCGAAGACCACTGCGGCTTCAACATACATTTCAGAAAGCACCACGTAGACAACCAGGACAGCCAGAGCAATCAATCGGCCTTTGAGAATAGTGATCGGGCTGGCCAGGTACTGGAAGCTGGCGCCATCGAGTTTGGTGTTGCCATAGAAGTATTGATTGTTACGCACTGTAGCCCAGGCCGAATAAATGCCAAGGGTGACAATGGTCAGCAGGATGTTGACGATCCAGATTCCGAAATATTCACGGCCGTTGCCGGTGAACTCCAGCGGTGCCTCCTGTTGTGAACCGGGCGGGTTGGCCGTTGCTGGCTCGGCGTCTGACGACGCTGACGGTTGGGCGCCGGCGGTTTCCGATTTGGGGGTTACAGCGGCAGCCGGCTGTTTCGAAATCTGTACATCGGCACCGGCTTTTGTCAGTCGCTCATGGTAAATCAGGGCGTCCGCGTGACTGAGACCGGACTTGAGTGTCTTGGTGGCACCGCTGAAAAGGCTTGCAGTACGTTCGTCGGAGATCCGAAACAGGGCTTGTACATTTTCCCTGACCTCAGCTTCGCTGAATCCTTCGAGAATCCGCCCGGCAAACGTTATCTGATAGAGTTCGTTGTGGAGTTCTTTGGTCATGACGTCCCTTGTACCTGTTGTTCCCTGATGGGGTGCTCATGTCACCCGTTGTAATCGAAAAGTGGGGCGGCGCTCGTAAAAGACCGCTACGGGAAGAAAGTTACCAGAAATTCATGTGGCATGTGCGATATCAGGCACAAAAAATCCATGTTAAACCGACGATAAACCGTCGGACGTAAAATTGAGGGTTAGGCGTGACCACAGAGCAGGGAATTGTCTTCGCAGTGTTGGCGGCCACGTTGGCTCTGTTCATCTGGAACCGGCTGCGGTTCGATGTGGTGGCCATGCTGGCGTTGTTGGCGATTGCCATTGCTGGGCTGGTGCCCACTGACGAACTGTTTGCCGGCTTTGGTCACCCTGCCGTGGTGACCGTTGCGGCGGTTCTGGTGATCAGCCAGGGCCTGGTGAATGGCGGTGTGGTGGACAACATAGCCCGGTTCCTGGGGAAGGTAGGGCACCGCCCCACCATACAGGTGCTTACCCTGACGGCGGTCGTTGCGCTCTGCTCCGGTTTTATCAACAACGTGGGTGCGTTGGCGCTGTTAATGCCGGTAGCGGTGTGGATGTCCAGGGAGGCAGGGCGCTCGCCCTCATTGTTGCTAATGCCACTGGCGTTCGGTTCGCTGCTTGGAGGCACCATGACACTGATCGGTACGCCTCCGAATATTATCATCGCCAGCTATCGGGAAGGCACCGAAGCGTTCGGCCTGTTCGACTTTGCGCCGGTGGGCGCTGCGATCACCTTTGCCGGCATCGCTTTCATCGCCCTGGCGGGTTGGCGATTGACGCCCAGAAGGGGCGACGAAAGTGGGGACGACGACAAGCTTTTCAGCGTTGGCGACTATCTGACCGAACTGAAGATCCCTGAAGGATCTCCCCACGCTGGCGCGACGCTCCACAACCTGCTGGCGGAAAGCGGGGAAGACCGGGATGTGGTGGTGCTGGCGCTGATTCGCGACGACAAACGCCAGCTTGCGCCATCAACCTACAAGGTACTGCAAGAGAATGACCTGCTTCTGGTGGAATCGGACACCGAGAGCCTGCAGGCGTTCCTCGACAATACCGGCCTGGAACTCGGTAGCCAGGATGACGCCGACACCGAGTCCGAAGAGGACAAAGCGGCACGGAAAAGCCGTAAAAAGGAACTGAATGAAGGTGAGGTGCAGTTGACCGAAGCGGTGATTACCCCTGAGTCTTCCCTGGTGGGGCAGACGGCCAATCGTCTCAACCTGCGCGAGCGCAACGGCCTCAATATTGTTGCCGTTGCCCGACAGGGGCATCGGCTGAAGCGCCGGCTGGGGGATATTCGCTTCAATGCCGGTGATATTCTGCTGGTGCAGGGCTTCGAAGACACCCTGACCGGTACGCTGTCCAACCTCGGTTGCCTGCCTCTGGCCGAGCGTGGGTTGCGCCTGGGCTCTTCCCGCAAGACCCTGCTGGCGTCCGGCATTTTTATCATCAGTATCGTTGCCATTGTCAGCGGTTGGCTGTCAGCCCCGGTGGCGTTGGTGTCTGGCGCGGTGGCCATGGTGCTGACCAAGCTGATCGACGCTCCCGGCGCCTACCGGGCCATCGACTGGTCGGTAATTGTGCTGCTGGCGGCGATGATCCCGGTGGGACAGGCGCTGGAAACCACGGGTGGCGCAGAGCTGATCGCCGGCCAGATGCTGGCAATTGGTGACGGACTGGCCCCGTCGGCCGTGCTGGTCATGGTTCTGGTGGGAACCATGTTGTTGTCGAACGTGGTCAATAACGCAGCGGCGGCCATTCTGGTGGCGCCTATCGCGCTGAGCCTGTCCGCTGAGCTGGGCATGGCCTCCGATGCGGTGCTGATGGCGGTTGCGGTCGGCGCGTCCTGCGCCTTCCTGACGCCCATTGGTCATCAGTCGAATGCGCTGGTGATGGAGCCCGGAGGCTATCAGTTTGGCGACTACTGGCGTTTGGGCTTGCCGCTGTCGATCCTGGTCACCGCTGTTGCCGTACCGATGATCCTGCTGGTTTGGGGGTGATGAAGGGTGATGAAGAGTGATGAAGGGTGATGGGCGCGAGCATCGAGAGCGTTCCCTGTACCGAGCTCTCTGTTATGCTGAAGACGAGAAACGGGTAATCGACGGAGCCGACATGACGCAGAGCGAACAGGCGCAGAAAACAGAACTGCTGGCCGAGTTGGAGGCGACCCGCCAACGGACCTTTGAACTGGTGGACTCCCTCAGTGATGAGCAGCTTGAGGTGCCCTACCACCCCGGCGTGAACCCGCCACTTTGGGAAATGGGGCACGCGAGCTTTTTCTACGAAGTGTTCGTTTTTAACCTTCTGGATGGAACCCCGAGCTACGATCCGTCCATGGATGACCTGTGGGATTCGTTTCACATTGATCATGGAGACCGTTGGAGTCGCAAACTCTTCCCCGGCCGTGAGCAAACCCTTCAGTATTTCAACGCCATCTACGATCGTGTTGCGTCGCGCATCGCACAGCAACCACTGACCGACGAGGCCCTGTACCTCTATCGTTACGCCATTTATCACCAGCACATGCACATTGAGTCGATGACGTGGTGTCGGCAGACGGTTGCCCTGTCGGCACCCCCTGGCTTTGTTGGCGCCTTGCCAAAACGCGCGGAGCCTTTGCCCGGCGATGCACTCATCCCCGGCGGCCGCTACCAGATCGGAATGCCGGGCGAGTCTGCCTGTTACGCCACCACAGACTTTGCCTTTGATGGGGAAAAGCCGCGTTTCGAAGCCCCGGTGGAGCCCTTTGCCATCTCCCGCACCCTCGTCTCCAACCGGGAGTTTCTGGCGTTCGTTGAGGATGATGGCTACCGGCGACCGGAACTCTGGTCTTTCGGAGGGCGCAAGTGGTTGAGTACCGCGACCGATATTGCCCTGGTGCATGGCAGTTCCCAGCCAATGTTGCGGGAGCCCAGGCACCCGCTTTACTGGTGCTGGCACGAGGGCGAATGGCAGGAGCGTGTGTTTGACCGCTGGCAGGCGCTGAATCTGGATGCGCCTGTCACCCACGTCAGCTATTGGGAGGCCGAGGCCTATTGCCAGTGGGCGGGCCGGCGCTTGCCAACAGAAGTGGAGTGGGAGGCGGCGGCACTGGGTAACCGGAGTGGCGAGGATTTTCGCCGTTTTCCCTGGGGGAATGAACGGCCAACACCCGAGCATGCGGATCTCGACGCCACCCACATGGCGCAACAGCCGGTATGGGATTACTCGGCGGGTGATAGCCGCTCCGGCTGTCGCCAGATGATCGGCAGCGTTTGGGAATGGACCAGCAGTCAGTTTCTTCCCTACGACGGGTTCAGGGTCGATATGTACCCCTTTATGTCCACCTTGCAGTTCGGTGATCACAAGGTGACCCGGGGTGGTGGGTGTGCGACATCCTCATGCCTGGTCCGGGGCACTTACCGGCAAGCCTACCTGCCCCTTCGCAACGACGTGTACACCGGGTTTCGCACCTGTGCGCTGTCGGATTCGGCTTCTGGTACACGCTGAGGATCTTGATATGAACGTTTATGAAACCGATGAACTACTCGGGCAGTACCTGGGGTTTCATTTTGGTGAAAGCCACTTTGGGGTAGGAAATTATCCCGCCCGCTGCGCCGGTATCTGCCAGGAATTGGTGGCGGGCCGGGATAAACGGCGAGCGTTGGACCTGGGGTGTGCGGTTGGCCGCACGGCCTTTGAGCTAGGCCGGGTCTTTGATGGTGTGGTGGGGGTGGACCTTTCCCGCCGGTTCATCGACGCGGCCACCACCCTTCAGAAAACCGGCGAGATTGATTATTTTCGCCGTGACGAAGGGGAGCTTGGCGAGCGGGTAACGGTGAGCCTGACTGCCCTGGGGCTCGACCGGGCGACTGAAAAAGTATCATTTGCCACCGGTGACGCCAGCAACCTGGGGCCGGAACATGTGGATTATGACCTGGTCTTCGCCGGCAATCTGATCGACCGCCTTCAGGATCCGGGCGCCTTTCTCGAAAGCATCCATCGACGCCTGGCTCTGGGTGGCACCCTGGTGATCAGCTCGCCCTACACCTTGATGGATGAATTCACCCCGATTGCCAACTGGATTGGCGGATACGAACGCAATGGCCAGCCCTATACGGTCTATCAAGGTATGAAAGAGATACTCTCGCACCATTTTGAAGAGATACAGTCGCCCAGGGATGTGCCGTTTGTCATTCGGGAAACCCGACGTAAATTTCAGCACACCATTGCGGAGCTCAGTGCCTGGCGTCGAACCCGGTGATCAGTCCCGACGGGTAAAAAATGCCGTCTGGGTAGGATGCCCAACGTCGGGTACGTAGTCTCCAATGCCTCCAAATCGCACGTCATAGCCATTGCGCTCGGCCACGCCACGGGCCCAGCGCTGGAACTTGGGTCTGTCCCACTCGAATTTGTGGTCTTCCTCGCGGAATTCACCCGGCGCCAGGTCGAACAGGGGGTTGTACTCCCGATTTGGCGTGGTCATGAACAGATACCCTGGCCGGTATTCCCCGAACACCGCGCGTTCCACCCTCGACAGCTGCTCCGGCCGGACATGTTCAATGGTTTCCACCATGGCGGCCGCATCGTAGCCGGTCAGGGCGGGGTTACTTTCGGCGTAGGAACCGCGGACCAGCCGAATCCTCGGCGTTTCTTCGCACAGGTATTCAGCGAGCACGGCACGGGCCTGCTGTAAAGACACGCCGGAATCCTCAAGGCCGGTTATGCTCTCGAACTGTGGGTCGGCAAGCATGCGGTAGAGCAGCGAGCCGGAACCGCAACCCAGGTCGAGTACACGCCTTGCCCCGGTCGACTTCAGGGTACGCAATACGAAATCCAGACGCTCCTCGTGGAGGGAGGTCATCTGGGTCATCATGCTGTTATCCGGAGCCTTGAGTTCGTGCATCAGGCTTTTGCGTTCTCCGTTGGTGATGGTGCCTGGCCGTCGCGATGCAACACCTGGCTTGCCAGGGCGACGCCGGTTTCACTCATGGTCAGGTAAGCCTCGTCCGCACCCGCTTCGCGAATTCGCTCTGCTTCGTCGGCGTACAGGGTATGCGCCACAATATAGCCGGTGAAGCCCTTTTTCCGAAGGTTTCTGGCGGCGATCAGTTTGCCTTCGATGTCACCCATGGCAAGGATGACGGCTTCAACCGCGGGCATGTGCAGCCCCTGCCAGAAAGAGATGTCCTCCGCGTCACCAAAGACCACGTTGCGTCCTTCCTTCTGGTGTTTTTCCACCTTTGCCGGGTCGGAGTCAAGCGCCTTGATCAGTGGCTCCTCACGAGCAAGCTGGTCATAGGCGGCTGAGCCGGTACGGCCCATACCCATCACCAGTAATCTGGTGTTGCCCAGGGAGATCGGTTGTTCGTCGGGGTGGCGCCGCTGGCTCTCAAAGGGAGCCAGACGGGCACTGAAGCGCTCATAGACCGTGTGGGAAAGCCGGTTCACGGGGGCAGACACCACGAAGGACAGTGCCACGGTGATGGCCAGGGGGACCAGCCACTCCGGCAGGGCGACACTGGCCACGATAAGGCCAAATTCACTATAGTTGGTCAGTGACAGGGCGCTCAGGAAACTGCTGCGAGAGCGCAGGCGGAAGGCCAGCAACAGGAAGAAAAACAGCACCCCTTTCAGGGGTACTACCAGCAGCGCTACGGCTGCAAACAGCAATGCCTCACCATCCGGCAGGCCGCCGATGCCAATCTGCAGGAAAAAGCCCACCAGGAACATTTCCTTTACGCTCCATAGCGATTTGGCCAGTTCCTGGGCACGTGGGTGGTTGGCCAGCATGGCGCCAAGCACCAGGGCGCCAAGCTCCGAGCTCAGCCCCACTGCTTCAAAACCGAGCCCGCCAAGAACCAGAGCCAGTAGGAGCCCGAGCAGAACCAGCAACTCATCGTGACCACTGGCATCCAGCAGTTTGAACAGCAGTGGTCTGAGCAGGGGCAGGCCAAAGATAATCAGCGCCCACTGGGAGGGCGTCTGGCCGGCGGCCAGACTCATCACCACGAGGGCAATCAGATCCTGCATGATCAGGATTCCGATGGCGACACGCCCATGGAAGGCTCTCAGTTCACGCTTTGTTTCCAGCACCTTGGCGGCCAGCACGGTACTGGAAAAGGAGAGTGCGATGGCGAGCAGAAATGCGGTCTGCCACGTGAGCTCCATCAGCAGGTAGAGGCCGGGGGTAAACACCGCGCAGGTGATGCCAAAATGAAGCAGACTGCCGCCGATCACTTCAGGGCTGATGATGGAGCGCAGCTTCAGCTTCAGGCCAACGGTAAACAGCAGCAACAGGACACCCAGGTGGGCGATGTGCTCAAGAACATCGGTGGCTTCAATGGCGAGGCCGGTGGCGGCGGAGAGACCGCTCAGCAAGAATCCCGCTGCCAGGTATCCTACCAAAGGCGGCAGACCAACCGCTTTGACCATCAGGCCAAGGACAAAGGCAAAGGATATCCATAGTGCTTCGGGCATGGGTCACTTCACGGTTTAGAAACGAGGCTCTGGCAAGGCTACCGTGTTTCCGTCGGGCCGTGTAGTCAAAACTGACTTGTCGTGTGAGTTACGACGCGTTGGTGGTTGGGAGAAACTCGCGGAACAAGCGTGCGGACTCTTCCGGCACTTCGACCATGGGGGCGTGGCCGACGCCTTCCAGAAGCACCTTGCGGGCATCGGGGATTCGCTCGACGAACACGTCAGCGTTGCGATAGTTGATCACCCGGTCTTCCATGCCCCAGACCACCAGAACCGGTGCCTGGATGCGAGTGATGGCATTGCGGAAGTCATCCTCGTAATCGGTATCCCGGATGGCATCGAAAATCACTTCGTTGACGTCGCGGTTGGCAATGGCCTTCTCTTCCATGACATCGTAAATGGGCCAGGGCACGAAGGGTTTCTTTTCCAGCGCAAAATCAACCAGGCGCTTAAAGTCGCCCTCCTGGGAGGGAATCAGCGGATTGTCACCGTCCATGACCAGACTGACCAACTCGCTGTCGTACTCAAAAATTCCCGCCGGATCGAAAAGGACGGCGGTGCGGATCTGGTCCGGGTAGGTCGCTGCGTAGAGAGCGGTGACGGCGCCCCCCATGGAGTTGCCCATCATGTGCGCTCTCTGGACGCCCAGAGCATCAAGAATCCTCGACAGGTGCCTGACCTGATCCTCGAATCGATATCCCAGGTCCAGCTCCTTGCTGCTGTCACCATGGCCGGGCAGGTCGATGGCATAGACGTTGAACTCATCCGTCAACTGCCGCGCCAGTCGGGTCCAGTTGTCCTTGTTGGCGCCAAAGCCATGGACGAGCACGATGGTGTCGCCGTCCACCGGCTCTGCATTGCTCAGGTAGGCAATGGTCATCTCACCAACGGTGATACTGGATTCCTCCAGCCCGGCACTGGAGCGTTCCCAGCCAATGGCGTTGTCATACAGGGCCTGGCGGGAACAGGCACTGATCATCAGAGTGCCGATCAGCAACGCGATCACGATAGCAATGGGTCTGGCGTTCATCCAGGGAAGGCTCCTTGCGGAAAAGATTCAAACGTCCGTTTACATAAACGCTTACACTACCCCAAAAAAAGACCCGGTCAAGGATCGGGTCGAGGGATTACCGCATTCGGACTGGGGATCGAGGTAGGTGTTTGTGAAATCTATCAAAGCATCTACTCTAATTACCGTTTTCCAGTAACAATCGTTATGAGGTTGCCATGAAGCCCAGATTCAGTCTGGTTGGCCGTTATTCGTTTATTTCCCTGGCCCTGATGATTGGCTCTGTCGCGGTGCTCAGTGCGCTCTATACCGCAGTGTCGGACTCAGTAAACGAACGGCTCGCCGGTGAGCGTCTTGAAGCCCAGGTAGTCGGTAACGCTAACCGACTGACCAATTTCATTGAAAATCGGGTTTATCAACTGGAAACGTTGTCTACCCACCCTTCCATGCCTTTATATCTGACATTCAGCGAGGCGGTTCCCGAGGGTGTCAAAGAGTTGGTGCGGGTAGAGGCTGACTCGCCGGATCTTTATGGCATCCTGTTTTTTGACAGTGGCAACAACCTGTTGGAAGTGGTTCCGGGTCAGGCGGCTTCCGGAAGTCCTTACTGGAGCCGTGAAGGCTGGTCTCTGGCGGGGCTACCGGTCATTGATTTTGGAATCAGTGAAATCATTGGTCCATCGCTACCGGATAACGGCGGCCCGGCGTGGCTGCTCATCCGCCAGCCGCTGCGAGCCGGGACAGAGCAGGCCGTGCAGGGTGCAGTTGGCCTGCATGTGCGGCTGGCATCGCTGACAGAACTGATGCGAACAGAAAACCTGGCTGGAGTGTTGCAACCGTTCTTGCGCACGCCGACTGGTGAGCTACTGGATGCCACGGGTAACCTTCAGACAACGGTACCCAATGACCTTCGTAGCGGCCCGGAAGTGTTGCCCGGATGGCGTATAGATTATGTGGTCGCTGCCGGCGAGATCCTGAGTCCGCTGCGCACCGCCCAGCTGGGACTATACGCCTTGGCCGGCGTGTTGGTGCTGGGAACGGTTATTCTGTTTTGGGCACTTGCCCGGAGCCTGCGCCGCCGTGTGGCCCGGTTGACGGAGGGGGCGGAGGCCTTTGCTTCAGGTGATCTGCATTTTCGCTTGCAGGCTCCGAGGAACGATAAGGACGAGATTGACGTTTTGGCGCACGCCTTCAACGCGATGGCAGACCGCCTGCAGGAAATGATCGCGCGCACTGTACAGGCAGAAAAAATGGCCGTGCTCGGGGAGTTTGCGACGGGCGTGGCCCATGAAGTGCGGAACCCGTTGGCCACGATCAAATTGACGGTTCAGGCATTGGAGAAGCATGAGCCAGACAAACAGCGCAGGGAGCTGCTGGTTTCCGTCGAGGATGAAATCGATCGGCTTAATCGTGTGGTTGGAGACTTGCTGGATTATGGCCGCCCGGTGCCGGGCGAACCCCAACAGGTGGATATCCGCAGAATTTTCCGCCACGCTTCGGTGCTGACCTCTGGGCTGGCAGACAGTCGCCAGGTAACGGTCAGTGCCACTGGCGATTCCAGCTTGACGATCCATGCCAGTCCGGACCAGGTCATTCAATGCCTCGTCAATCTTGTGGCCAATGCGGTTCAGGCATGCAAGCCTGGAGGGATGGTGCACCTCCGGGCCTATCGTAGTAGTAGCTGCCTGACGGTGGAGATCGCCGATAACGGTTGTGGCATGTCCGAAGATACCCTTAACCGCGTGACAGAGCCTTTCTTTACCACTCGTTCCGACGGCACGGGGCTCGGCCTGAGTATCACCCGTCAGCTTGTTGAACTGAATGGCGGCGAGATGCATCTTCGCAGTCTGCCCGGGCAGGGAACAACGGTATCTGTCACCTTGCCCGCTGGAAAGAGTGGTAACCTGATAACAGACCAATAATAAAGAGAGTTCGTGAAAGCCATTATGCGCCTGAACATCCTGATCGTTGATGATGAAAAGAGTTTCGTGCGGTCTTTGACCTTTGCGCTTCAGGAAGCCGGTTATAGCGCCAGCTGCGCCCATACAGGTGAAGATGCTCTGGCAACCCTTGAGCGGGAATTGCCCGACCTGGTGTTGCTGGACCTGCGGTTACCAGGCATGAGTGGCATGGATGTCCTGAATGAAACGGCCCGTCTGTATCCGGAACTGCCGGTGGTGATGATTTCGGCCCACGGTGATACGCGGGCAGCTGTGCAGGCGGTAAAAGCCGGCGCTACGGATTACCTGACCAAGCCCTTCGCTCTGGATGAACTGCTTCACCTGATTGATTCGGTGACTGAACGGACCCGGTTGCGGGATGAACTGGCCTACCATCGCAACAGGGCGGCTTCATCCTCCGGTTTGATGGGTGACAGCGACACCATGCGGGCGCTCTGGCAGAAGGTGCAACGGGTATCGGCAAGTAGCGCTGGCAGAATTCTGTTGTTGGGGGAGTCCGGCACGGGTAAGGCTCTGGTGGCCCGAGCCATTCACGAACAGAGTAGCCGTTCCTCCGGCGCCTTCGTGGAGATAAACTGCGCGGCGCTGCCTGAGCAACTGATCGAGGCGGAACTCTTCGGAGCTGAGAAAGGGGCCTATACAGGCGCTCACCAGAAGCGGGCTGGTTTGGTGGCTCTGGCGCACGACGGTACCTTGTTTCTGGATGAAATTGGTGAGCTGCCCCTCACCCTGCAGGCCAAATTCCTGCATTTCCTGGAAAATGGTGACTATCGCCCGATGGGTGGTGGTGCCAGTGCTACCGCAGATGCCCGGGTTATTGCCGCGACCAATCGGTCGCTGGAAGCGGAGGTCCGCAACGGGCACTTCCGGGAGGATCTGTATTTCCGACTGAATGTCATCGAGCTGACGATTCCACCACTGCGGGACCGGGGCGATGATGTTCGCGAGCTACTGGACATGTTCATCGAATCCCAGGCTGGGGAAGAGGGCTGCCGACCTATCACTATTCTGCCGGAAACGCTGGCCTGCTTAACTTCCTACAGCTGGCCGGGCAACGTGCGGGAGCTGCGTAACCTGGTGGAACGGCTGACCATTCTCTATCCGGGTCAGCTGATTCGTCTCCATCAACTGCCTGCGGAGTTTTTTGCCACCCACAACCCAACCCCATCTGTCGATCAGGAGTCCGGCGATGCTTCCCTTGATCGGCATTTGCAGGACACTGAGCGCCAGCTGTTACTGAACGCTCTGAAGAAAACCGGCGGTCGCAAAGGGAAAGCTGCTGAACATCTGGGGCTATCCCGGCACGCATTCAAACGTCGTTTGCAGCGATTGGGGCTAGGGTGATGGGCGAAATCCGCTCACTCTGATCGACCTCAGTGAGCGAATTCCGCTCACACTTCCTTATTTTATCCGCACCATGATCGTCGAGGCCTGTCAGGCCAGGCTCCAGCCCCGTTTCGGTGCATTGGCCCTACTTTTGCTACCTATCTGGATAACTGGTTTACAACAATAATCCAAAACCACACGCCGGATACGACCGGCGCGGGAGGCTGACTTGTCGGGACTGACTACCCGCCCGGATCAGACAGTACCGTCCATAAAGTCCCGTTTCTGGCCATGTCGACGATGGCGACTCCGGATAGCGGTGATTGGTCTGCTGGCCGGTAGTGGGGCTCTTGCCGATATGCCTGCCCAACCATCGGCTCCGACGGTGGGGCGGGTAGAGCTGGGGGCTGATCATACCGGTGCCAACGCAACCGTCGCCTGTATGTACCCGATGACTGGCCGTTCCTCCAGCTTCGGTCGAGACAGCATTGTCGCTATCCAGCTTGCCCTTGAGGAACTCTCTTCCGATCCCGATGCACCTCGTCTGAGGGTCATTGTGGACGATTCCCGATCCAAAGCCTCCTTCGCCGTGCGCATGGCTGAAGATTTTATTGAACAGGATAACGCCAATATCCTCTGTGGCATGGTCAGCTCTGGTGTGGGTATGGCGGTCAGTCGGCTGGCAAAGCGGCGCAAGACCATTATGGTGGGAACCGATCATGCGTCTTCCCGGGCTTCCCTTGAAGAAGGTCATCGCTATTATTTCCGGGTGTCGAGTGACACCTGGTATTCACACGCCGCCGGTGCTCGCTATCTCAAAGAACTGCAGGACAAAACTGGGTGGCAGAAACTGGCATTCCTGGGGCCGGACTATGAATATGGCCGGGTTGCCTGGCGTGACCTCCGGCAAGCCCTGGAGCAGAACGATGTCCAGTTTGAGGAAACTGGTACTTACTGGCCCAAACTTTACGAGCCCGACTACTCACTTTATATACAGGCATTACTGGAGTCGCCCCCGGATGTGCTGGTGGTTTCCCTCTGGGGCGGTGATTTCATTGCCTTTCTGGAGCAGGCGCGCACCACACAGTTGTTCAGCCGCATGCGTGTGGCCAGTTTCGATGCCGGCGGTGATTACGAAACCCTGGTCAGCCTGGAGGATGATCCACCGGAAGGGTTGATTCTCTCTGCCCGTCATCACGTTAACTGGCCTCCAACAGAGCGCAACCGGCAGTTTGTAAACCGCTTTCATAAACTCTCCGGTCGATATCCGAGCTATTCCGCCCAAGGGGCCTACGCCGGCATGTTGACCATCGCTCGTGCAATTCGCATGGCCGGTGATGTTACCGATACTGACGCCATGATTGAGGCTTTGGAAGGACTTGAGATTCCCTTGCCCAAAGATCCGGAGGGTTACGTGTCCTATATCGATCCGGACACCCACCAGATTGTTCAGGCTCAGGCTATCGGGACCCCGGTGGCCAACGATCAATATCCACCTGCCCGGGTCATGCTGGGTAACTGGGTGGTTTATGACGCTGAATCCCTGAAACCGTCCCCCGCTTTGGTGAAAAAGCGACGCGGTAAATCCGGCGGCTGATCCTGAGCGATAGCCGTCAAAGCCAGAGAAGGTAAAACAAAAACACAACCTGAAGTACGACGTACAACAACAATGAAGGAGCACACAATGAAAAAGTCCAATCAACGTCCCGTCGGGCGAAAGATGCTTCTGGGCACGGTTACCTCCGTGGCCATGGCCTCGGTTGGTGTGATGGGTATGGCGGCTACCGCCAGTGCCGAGGATACCTTCAAGGTCGGGTTTGTGACCTTCCTGTCTGGTGGTGCCTCGGGGCCGTTCGGGGTCCCTGCCGCCCAGGGTGCGGAGATCGTCATCAAGGCCATCAATGAAGGCAGCCTGCCAGCCCCCTATAACACAAAGGGCGTCAATGGCCTGACGCTGGAGTCCGTGGTTGTCGATGAGGCCGGTGGCCCGACCAAGCAGGTTGAAGAGTATCGGAACCTGGTTCAGCGCCAGGACGTCGACGCGGTGATCGGTTACATCTCGTCGGGCGACTGTCTGGCGATTGGCCCGGTGGCCGAAGAAATGAAGATGTTCACCATCGCCTTCGACTGCGGCACCTCACGCCTGTTCCAGGAGTTGGAGGATCCTCAGTACATGTTCCGTACCGGCCTTGACGCAGTTGCGGATAACGTGGGGGCTGCCCGTTACCTGGCCGAAACGCGTCCGGATGCCGTGCGCATTGCCGGTATTCAGCAGAACTACGCCTGGGGCCAGGATTCATGGCAGGATTTCACCCTGGCCATGGAGCAGCTGATGCCGGAAGCCAACATCGTGAATAATCAGACGCCGCAGATCTTTCAGGGCAGTTACAGCACCGAGATTTCAGCGCTTCAGACCCAGCGTCCGGATATTGTCCACTCCTCCATGTGGGGCGGGGATATGGAGTCCTTCACTGCTCAGGCGAATGCTCGCGGTCTGCTGGAGCAAGCAACGGCAATTCTGACTACCGGGGAATCCGGCCTGCATCGTTTTGACGGACAGGCACCCAATGGCACGATTCTGGGTGGTCGCGGTCCTTTCGGTGGTTTTATGCCGGAAAACGACCTCAGTGAATGGTTCGCCAAAACCTATGAAGCTGAGCACGGCACCCCACCAAGCTACCCTGCATCCAAGGCAGCCCAGGCCCTCCTGGCGTTGAAATTCGCCGCCGATAATTCCGGCGTTGACGGTGTCCCCAGTCCGGAACAGCTGGCACAGGCGCTGAAAGGTGCTGAGTTTGATTCCGTGAGTGGTACTGTTCGCATGGCCCTGGCCGGTGGTCATCAGGCCTTACAGCCCATGCTTTATGGTGAATACCGTTACGAAAATGGCAAGGCTGAACTGCGCAATGTCCGGTCCTATCCGGGCGAGTGTGTGTCTGCACCGGATGGGTACAACGCCCAGCAATGGATTAAGGAAGGCTTCCCGGGAGCCGACTGTAACTGATTCATTGAACAACCACCGGCAGCCGGAAGGTTGCCGGTGGTCCGATAACGGGAGAGCACACTGATGTTAACGGTCTGGGCGATATTGATTGACGGTTTCATCTACGCGTCTTGGTTGTTTCTGGTAGCTGCAGGCCTGACGGTCATATATGGCGTCATGAGAATTCTGAACATGGCTCACGGTAGCCTTTATGCCCTTGGTGCCTATGCCTCCGCGTCTGCGTTGGGCTGGTATTACGCCGGCGGTGGGGACCAGTTGATCCTGGCCTTTGCCATCATCGCGGTTTCTGCGGTACTGATCGGGGCGCTGACCGGGCTGGCGATTGAACGAGGTCTGTTGAGGCTGATGTATGGCCGCGATGAGATCCTGATGCTGATTGTTACCTTCGCCGTCCTGCTGATTCTTGAAGACGTCATGAAGTTGATCTGGGGAACAACGCCCTATTTTGTTTACCAACCATACGCGGCCATGGGCCGTATCAACATTGATGTACTGACCGTGTCAGGTTATGACCTGATGGTACTGGCGGTATCCGTGGTGATTGGCGTGGGGTTGTGGTTCTGGTTGGAGCGCACGAAGGTCGGCAAGGTCCTGCGTTCTATAATCCACGACCGGGAAGTGTCCGAAGCCATGGGCGTTAACGTACGCCGCATGTTCACCATCACCTTCATGATCGGGGCGACTCTGGGCGCCATCGCCGGTGGCATTACGGCTCCGATCATCTCCGTGGTACCTGGGATCGGGATCGAGGTGATTGTTCTGGCCTTTGCGGTTGTGGTGACCGGCGGCCTGGGCAGCATTACCGGCGCAGCGGTGGGCGCTGTCATTGTCGGCCTGGCGCGGGCGACATCGATTCACACCATGCCTGAGCTGGAGCTGTTCATCATATACGCGGTGATGGCGACAGTGTTGATCTTCCGACCCCATGGCCTGTTTGGTCAGGTGACTGCGAGGAAAATCTGATGACGTTGGAAAGAACCGAAATCTCCCTGATTGGAGCCGCTGTCGCCATTGCCCTGTTGTCGCTGGTGGTGCCGAATTGGCTTGTGTTCACTAGTACTCTGGCCATTTCAACCGCCCTGGTGGTTATGGGTGTTGTCATGCTTATGCGAGCGGGGCTGGTGTCGTTTGGTCAGGGGTTGTTTTATTGCCTTGGCGGTTACTCCGTTGGCCTGGGTGGTCGTTACCTGGGTCTGACGGATGCCTTGCTGATGGTTGTCCTGGGCATCGCGGTGACGGTTGGCGTCGCCATGATTCTCGGGCTGCTTGTCACGCGCTATCGGGAAATATTCTTCGCTATGCTGTCCCTGGCCTTTTCGATGATTCTTTACGGGATTCTGGTGAAAAGTCACGGACTGGGAAGCACGGACGGTTTCGGCGTGGTGGACTGGACCATTCTTGGCTTCACGCCTGGCTCGGGTGACAGCAGTGCCAGGACCGCCTTGCTGCTGGCGATTGGGCTGGCGCTGGCGATTGCGTTGTTCCTCAATCGTTATTTCCGGTCCAGCCTGGGTCTCGCCTGTGAGGCCATCCGGGAGAATGAAGTCCGAGTAGAGTACATGGGGGTATCGCGCAAGCAGGTGCTCTACATTAACTACGTGATTGCTGCGGCCGTCGGCTCCGTGGGCGGATCAATGACCGCATTAGCTGCGGGGCATGTGGATCCGACCATGGCCTACTGGACCATCTCCGGCGAGTTCGTGTTCATTGCCCTCCTCGGGGGCACCGGGCATGTTGCGGCTCCTTTTATCGCCGCCCTGATCTTCACGCTGGTCAGAACCTATGCCATTGAACTGGCGCCCAATGCCTGGCAAATGATTCTGGGTATCGTGCTGTTGATGATCATCCTGTTTCTGCCCAAAGGAATCTGGAGCCTGTTTTCCAGCAAGAAAGGGGTGGCTTCATGACCGAGATTCTGAAAACCACTGGGCTGTCCCGTTATTTTGGCGCGGTGACTGCTGCTGAAGATATCAATGTAACCATTACCGAAGGTGAGATCGTCGGGGTTATTGGTTCAAACGGCGCCGGCAAGACCACCTTCATCAATATGGTGACCGGTTACCTACCTCCGTCCGACGGCACCATTGCATTTGCGGGTAAGGCCATTAAGGGGCTGGGGCCCCGCAAGTTGATGAGAAAGGGATTGACCCGGTCATTCCAGATTCCACAGCTGTTTCTGGAGCTTCCGGTTATCGACAACCTGGCCGTTGCTCTGGCGGCGGCTGACCAACAACAATTCCAGATGATCCGGCCGGTGCGCACATCGAAACGCCTACAGGCGGCTGAGGAGATTCTGGACCAGATGAACATCGCCCAATACCGCGATGAAATGGTGACTGCCATGCCCCAGGGCGCACGCAAACTGCTGGATATTGCCATTGCCATGTTAGGAAGTCCGCGAATGCTGCTGCTGGATGAGCCCACCAGCGGTGTCAGCATGGAAGAAAAATACACCCTGATGGACACCGTGATGGAGGCGGTTCGCCAACGCGGCTTGACGGTACTGTTTGTCGAACATGACATGGAAATCGTACAGCGCTACGTGACACGTGTATTGGCCTTCGCCAGCGGTATTGTGATCAAGGATGGTCCAGTAGACGAGGTGCTGGCAGATGAAACAGTCCAGGAACTGGTGACCGGCAAACGGAAGAAGCCCAATACCGTAGGAGACGCCTGACATGAGCCTTGAAATTGCCAATCTTGACGTTTCCATTGAGGGCATCGGCATCCTCCATGAGGTCAACCTGAGCGTCCCGCAGGGCCAGATGGCCGGCCTGATTGGCCATAATGGCGCCGGCAAGACCACGCTGATCCGCGCCATTATGGGCCTATTACCCTCGACAGTAGGGTCTATCGTCTTCAAGGGTGAGGACATCAGCAAACTGCCAGCCCATCGCCGCGCCAGTCTTCGCATCAGTTACATGCCGGAGGACCGGAGGCTAATACCGGAGCTGACGGTGTCCGAGAACATGCTCATGCCGGCCTGGACGAATAACATCAAGGATGGTGAGGAACGACTGAAGTGGGTGTATTCGCTGATGCCCGAAATTGCCGACTTTGGTGAACGCAAGGCACTGCAGCTGTCCGGCGGCCAGCAGAAGCTGGTGGCGTTAGGTCGGGCGTTGATTCCGGGCAGGGAACTGATTCTGTTGGATGAACCGTTCGAAGGGGTCGCACCGGTATTGGCGCGGCGTTTGTCAGAGGTCATTGCCGATCTGCGGGCCGAAGGCCTGACGGTGCTGATTGCGGAATCCGATGACAGCCATTCCGCGGATATGGTGGACACGACATGGCGCATTGAACGCGGATCCGTATCCGCCGGTCGAAAGGATCCGTCTGCATCGCCAGCTTGACCAAAGAATAACAGCCGATTGAGGGAATTTTCTATGAAAGTTCGCGCAGCAGTTTTGCAAGCTATCGGGGTGGGGCGGCCATACCAGGACACTAGGCCCCTGGTGATTGAGGAACTGGAACTGGCCCCTCCCAGTGACAATGAGGTGCTGATCCAGATCAAGGCCGCTGGTCTTTGCCATTCCGATCTTTCCGTGATTGATGGTAATCGCCCCCGTCCTGTGCCCATGGCTCTCGGCCACGAAGCGGCCGGCATCGTAAAGGCGGTCGGCAAGGGTGTTCGTGACCTGAAAGTGGGCGACCATGTGGTGGCAGTGTTCGTGCCCAGTTGCGGTCACTGCGTGCCCTGTGCGGAAGGGCGCCCGGCGCTGTGTGAGCCTGCGGCGAAAACCAATAACGTCGGCACTTTGGTCAGTGGTGAGCACCGGCTGCACCGTGCCGACGGTACCCCAGTGAACCATCATCTGGGAGTGTCCGCCTTTGCCGACCACGCGGTTGTTTCCCGGGATTCGCTGGTCAAGATCGACCCGGATTTGCCCCTGCACCACGCCGCGTTGTTTGGTTGCGCTGTGCTGACGGGCGTGGGCGCTGCTATCAACTCAGCCGATATCAAGGCAGGCCAGACCGTCGCGGTGATCGGTCTTGGTGGTGTCGGCCTGAACAGTGTTTTGGGAGCCTTGGTTGCTGGTGCTGGCGCGGTGATTGCCATTGATCTGGATGACAACAAGCTGGCGCTGGCCAGTGAGCTGGGGGCAACCCACGCTTTCAACTCCCGCGAAGAAGACTGTATCGACAGGGTCAAGGCGCTCACTAGTGGCGGTGTCGACTGCGCCATTGAAATGGCCGGTTCCGAAAAGGCCCTGGAATTTGCCTACCAGATCACTCGCCGTGGCGGAACCACGGTTACCGGTGGCCTGGCTAATCCTGAAAAGAAAGTGGCTATCCAGCAGGTCAGCCTGGTGGCGGAGGAACGCACCCTCAAAGGGAGTTATGTCGGCAGCTGTGTGCCGGTGCGCGACGTTGCCCGCTATGTTGCCCTATTCCGTCAAGGCAAACTGCCGGTGGACAAATTGCTCAGTGACACTCTGACGCTGGATGAGATCAACGAAGGGTTTGAGAGGCTTGCTTCCGGCAAGGCCGTTCGGCAGGTCGTGTTGTTTGACTCCGTTGTGAAGGAGCGCCAATCAATTCTCTGACCAGTTTGTGTCCGGAGGCATGGTATGTCTGTAAATCTGACGAAGTAGGAACTTATACGGAATAGCGGATTCCAACGGCAATTGGATTCAGAGCAGACCTGTTTTCAAAAGCCCTCCAAAAGCGGGGTGTCAGTGATTTTTGGAGGACCATCCGGGTTTATTTTTTATGGGCGTTTTCTCGCGCAATGGCGCGATACGCAATGTCCTTGCGATAGAAGGCACCGTCCCATGAAATGCGCGCAGCTACCTCGTAGGCGCGCTTCTGTGCCTCCGTGACGGTATTGCCCAGGGCCGTGGCGCACAGCACTCGTCCACCGTTGGTAGCCACCTGTTCCCCGTTCAAACGGGTACCGGCGTGGAAGACCTTCTCGCCCTCGGTTTCCGATTCTGGCAGCCCGGATATGACGTCGCCCTTGTTGTAGCTGCCAGGATAGCCGCCCGCAGCCAGCACGATGCCCACGGAAGCGCGCTCGTCCCAGTCTGAACGGCACTGGTCAAGCTTGCCGTCAATGGCAGCCCCGCAGAGTTCCACCAGATCCGATTTCATCCGCAGCATGATGGGCTGGGTTTCCGGATCGCCAAAGCGGCAGTTGAATTCAATGACCTTGGGGGTACCTTCGCCATCGATCATCAGGCCGGCGTACAGGAAACCTTTGTAGGGGTGGCCTTCCGCGGCCATGCCGCGCACGGTGGGATAGATTACTTCGTCCATGATTCGCTTATGGACATCCTGAGTGACCACAGGAGCCGGGGAGTAGGCCCCCATGCCACCGGTATTCGGACCAGTGTCACCGTCGCCCACACGCTTATGGTCCTGGGAGGTCGCCATGGGTAATACGTGCTCGCCATCTACCATGACGATAAAGCTGGCTTCTTCGCCATCCAGGAATTCCTCAACCACGACGCGGTTGCCTGCATCACCAAAGGCGTTACCGGCCAGCATGTCGCGGATGGCGTCTTCCGCCTCCTTCAGCGTCATGGCAACAATCACGCCTTTGCCCGCAGCCAGGCCATCGGCTTTCACCACGATGGGTGCGCCCTGCTTGCGTACATAATCCAGTGCCTGGTCCACGTCGGTGAAATTGGCGTAGGCGGCGGTGGGAATGTTCTGGCGATCCAGAAAGTCCTTGGTGAAGGCCTTGGAGCCTTCCAGCTGTGCGGCACCGGCACTGGGGCCGAACACCCGCAAACCACGCTCTTCGAACAGGTCTACAATGCCATCAACCAGCGGCGCCTCGGGGCCGACAATGGTCAGTCCCACGTTATTGGCCGCGGCAAAGTCCGCCAGGCCGTTGAGATCCATCACGTCAATGTTGATGTTTTCCAGGCCTGGCTCGCGGGCGGTGCCGGCGTTGCCGGGGGCAACAAACACCCGGTCAGCGTCCGGTGATTGAGCGGCTTTCCAGGCCAGTGCGTGTTCGCGTCCGCCGGAGCCTATAACAAGAATATTCATGATCGGTTCCTGTGTGTCGGATTAGTGCCGGAAGTGGCGCATGCCGGTAAACACCATGGCAATGCCGTGCTGGTTGGCTGCGTCGATCACTTCCTGGTCACGCATGGAGCCGCCGGGCTGGATCACGGCGGTAATGCCGGCTTCTGCGGCGGCGTCGATACCATCCCGGAAGGGGAAGAACGCATCGGACGCCATCACCGAGCCTTTTACCTCAAGGCCTTCATCGGCGGCTTTGATGCCGGCAATCCTGGCGCTGTAGACGCGGCTCATCTGGCCGGCTCCCACGCCGATGGTGCGGCCCGCCTTGGCGTAGACAATGGCGTTGGACTTGACGTACTTGGCCACTTCCCAGGCGAAAAGCAGGTCGTTCAGCTCCTGTTCGGATGGTTCACGCTCGCTGACCACCTTGACGTCTTCCATCGCTACCATGCCCAGGTCACGATCCTGAACCAGCAGGCCACCGGTGACGCGTTTGTAGTCCATGGATTTGGCGCGTTCGCCATCGAACTCGCCACAGGCAAGCAGGCGTACGTTCTTCTTGGCGGCGACCAGCTCCACTGCTTCTCGTGCGATGGTCGGGGCAATGATCACTTCCACGAACTGACGGTCGATGATGGCCTTGGCAGTTTCCGCGTCCAGTTCGCGGTTAAAGGCAATGATGCCGCCAAACGCAGAGGTGGGGTCGGTGGCGAAGGCCAGGTCATAGGCCTGGAGGATGTCGGCGCCGATGGCCACACCACAGGGATTGGCGTGCTTGACGATCACGCAGGCGGGATCGGCAAAGGGCTTGACGCATTCCAGCGCGGCATCGGTGTCGGCGACATTGTTGTAGGACAGTTCCTTACCCTGAAGCTGTTTGGCGGTGGCAATGCAGGCTTCCCTGGGGTTGCGCTCGGTGTAGAAGGCAGCCCGCTGGTGGGGATTCTCTCCGTAGCGCATGTCCTGAACCTTCAGGAACTGAGTGTTGAAGGTGCGAGGGAAATCGGCGTTGTCGTTGTCGGAGGTGCGGCCGCCGAGATAGTTGGCGATAGCACCGTCATAGCCGGCGGTGTGCTCGAAGGCCTTCACGGCCAGGTCAAAGCGCGTGGTGTAGCTCAGCTCGCCGTCGTTGGCTTCCAGCTCTTTCAGAACACGGCTGTAATCAGAGGCGTTCACCACAATGGCCACGTCGTTGTGGTTCTTGGCAGCCGCGCGAACCATGGTAGGGCCGCCAATGTCGATGTTCTCAATGGCGGTGGCAAGGTCGCAGTCCGGTTTGGCGATGGCATTCTCAAATGGGTAGAGGTTTACAATCACCATGTCGATGGGGTTGATGCTGTGCTCTGCCATCACCGCGTCGTCGACGCTGCGACGACCAAGGATACCGCCGTGGATTTTCGGGTGCAGGGTTTTGACCCGGCCATCCATCATTTCCGGAAAGCCGGTGTAGTCACTGACTTCGGTGACGGGTACCTGGTTTTCCTGCAGGAGGCGAAAGGTGCCACCGGTAGAAAGCAGTTCGATGCCGCGATCGGTCAGTGCACGGCCGAATTCAACGATACCGGTTTTATCGGATACGCTGATCAGCGCACGACGGACGGGGGTATTAGCCTGATTTGCCATGGGTCACTTATTTCTGCTGGGTATGAACGAATGAAGGCCTCGCGAATGGTGTCCGGGAGGCCCTCGTTTCAATCGGGTAGCTGGATTATAGCAGACCGTACTGTTTGAGCTTCTTGCGCAGGGTGCCGCGGTTCAGGCCAAGCATGGTCGATGCCTTGGTCTGGTTATTGCGGGTGTACTTCATCACCTGCTCGAGCAGCGGGGCCTCTACTTCCGATAACACCAGTTGGTAGACCTCGGTCACCGGGGCGCCATCGAGTTGGGCAAAATAGTTTTTAAGGGCAACTTCCACGCTGTCGCGCAGGGTAACCGTGTTGCCGCTGCTGTTCACCGTTTGCAACTGATGAATATCATCGTTGGCAGGTGGGGTCAGGTTGTCTTTAGCCAAAGTCTCAGCGGTCATGCTGCGAATACCTCTCCATTTCGTAAGCCTGCAAAGTACTGTTGAATACTGTCTTTCTGCGCCATCGCGTCGTCAATGGCGTTGAAGCGTTTTCTGAACTGTTTGTCTTCGTCGTGGGACTGGAGGTACCAGCCCACGTGTTTCCTGGCAATTCGTACGCCCATGGTCTCGCCGTAAAAGCGGTGCAGGGCGTCCAGGTGTTCGCTTAATACCTGTTCCACCTCATCCACAGGCGGCTCCGCAAGGTGTTTTCCGGTTTCCAGGAAATGCAGGATTTCCCGGAAAATCCAGGGCCGCCCCTGTGCTCCACGGCCGATCAGCAGCCCGTCAGCGCCGGTGAAGTTCAGTACATGTTGTGCCTGTTCCGGCGAGCTTATGTCGCCGTTGGCAAATACTGGAATACTCACTCGGGACTTCACGTCGGCGATCGTGTCGTATTCTGCCTCGCCCTTATAGGCATCGGCGCGGGTACGACCATGAATGGCCAGGGCCTGGATGCCAGCGTCTTCTGCCATGCGGGCAATCAGTGGCGCATTCCGATGTTCCCTGTCCCAGCCCGTGCGCATCTTCAGAGTCACCGGGATGTCCACGGCGGCCACGACCGCTTCCAGGATATCCCGCACCAGCGCCTCATCTTTCATCAGTGCTGAGCCGGCGGCCTTATTACACACCTTCTTGGCCGGGCACCCCATGTTGATGTCAATGATCTGGGCGCCGAACTCGGCATTCAGCCTGGCGGCGGTGGCCAGCATTTCAGGGTCGCCGCCGGCGATCTGTACAGAGCGGGGCTCGGGTTCACCCTCATGGTTCATGCGCGTTTGTGACTTCCGCGTATGCCACAGTTTGCTGTCCGCAATGACCATCTCGGATACGGCCAGCCCAGCGCCCATTCGCCGGCAGAGCAGGCGAAAAGGACGGTCTGTTACACCGGCCATAGGTGCAACAATCAACGGATTGGGCAGGGTATACGGCCCGATTTTTGCCGTTGGCAGCATGATCTGAATCCGTGTAACAGCGGGTTAAGCGAACGTCGGAAGTGAACGGCTGCTCAATAAGTAACCGATTCTGATCCGAAGGGCGGTAATGATACCGCTGGCAGAGATCCTATTGAAGGGGCGAAGCCATGAAAAAATTGATTATTTTTCGTCCTTTCTGGTTGACTTTCAGTCTATTCGGTGGCCGCCCCCGCTTTCTGTCGAGTGAGGACTTGCTTACTCCTGATAGGCGCGGAAGGCGATATTGTAGTTCACGGCGTCCTTTCCAGGGTCGCGGATGTTGATGACGATCCTGACGGGGGTATCGGTCGGCATCGCCTCAAGATCACGGCCGTCTCCCGCCAGGTACTCGTCCGGTGTGAACACACTCTGGGCGACCACATCACCATTCAGGTTGGAGAACGTCAGGGCGATGGCGGGGAATGGCTGTTCAAAAGCGGCCCGGTTGATGATGACGGCATCAACCACCAGTTGGCTGCGGTTTTCCGGGTTGGTCCGGACCACCAGTTTGCGGCTCTGGATGGCATCCACATTGATCAGCGGTTTCAGTTCGCACCCGGCGATCTCGCAGCCCTGCTCATAGAAGGGGCGCAATTCCGGTATGGAAGACAGACGGTCGAACTGGAACCAGGTGACTTGCGCCACCAGGACGCCGATCAGTGCGAGGATGATCAGCGTCCATAGGGTCGTCCTCACGCGCCCCCGGCCATTGCCTGCCACGGAGACTGGCTCCCTACGCAGGTTGCTGTAGGGGGAGCCGGCGACAAGAGGTTCGTTGTCGGTCACCGGGCCGGCGTCATAGTCGAAGGACGACGATCGGGGGTCATCGACGTAGAAACCATCGGCGTTGTCCACCGGTTCCAGGCTCAGGTCTTCGGGTTCCCGTGGTGTTGTTTCGGGCTCATCCCAAGCCTGTTCTTCAAATGGCTCGTTCTCGGGTGGTTCTGATTCCGGCTGTTCGAATTCCGCAGGTTCTTCTGGCGGCTCGGGTTCGACAGGGGCGGGCTTGGCCTTACGCTTGGTGTCGTCTTCTTCGGACAACATTGCCTCAGCCCAGCTTTCATCGATTTTTTCGTGGGTTTCGTCGTCACTGTCTGTCTCGAACGTGCCACCGCTGCGCTCGTCGACGGTGCGAAAGCTGTCGCTCAGTTCGTCGTCGGAGAAAGTCAGCCGAGTGCCAGCGTAAGGCCCCTCGGCCGCGTCTTCTTCCGGGTTGTCCGCAAAGATCAAGTCGTCATCTGATGTAAACCGCTGATCTGCCGGTGCATCCTGCTTTTCCGATTCGAATGGGCCGCTCGTCGCGCTGGCGTTTCCTGAAGGGCTCTCATTCATTTGGTGTTCGACGGCATTGAACACCGCCATGCAGTTGCCGCACCGCACTTTGCCGCTGGCTACGCTCAGCTGTGCGTCGGTGACCCGGAATCGGGTTTCACATTTTGGGCATCGTGTCTGCAGGCTGCTCTGGGTCATGCTTCTTTCCTGTAAGCGGCGTCGCTACGAGTCACGGAGTTTAGTTGGTTCGGAAGAGTTCGTCACCTGTCGTTACGCCGTCCTGTGAGCCGTATCCACTCCTCGCGTTGTTCCGGCTCGGCCATGATGAACCAGGGCTCGTAGGCTTCCATGACCTCCCGGGCCTGGTTGGACAGTATGCCGGATAACACAATGTCACCGCCCGGTTTTACCTTTGCTGCCAATCTGGGCGCCAGGCCGATCAACGGCTGGGCCAGTATGTTGGCGAGCATGATGTCCGCCATGGTATCGGGTTCATCCCCGGGCAGGAACAGGTCCAGCCGGTCTTCTTCGACCTTGTTGCGGCGCGCATTTTCCCGGCTGGCTTCCAGTGCCTGAGGATCTGTATCGACACCGATAACGTGGTCAGCATCCAGTAATAGGGCCGCAAGACCCAGTATGCCGGAGCCGCAGCCATAGTCGATCACTTGCCGTGAGGTCACGTCCTTACCATCAAGCCATTCCAGACATAGAGCCGTGGTGGGGTGGGTTCCGGTGCCAAAGGCCAGGCCGGGATCCAGCAGCAGGTTGGCGGCGTGGGGATCTGGAGCGTCGTGCCAACTGGGCACGATCCATAGCCGGTCACCGAAGCGCAGCGGCTTGAAGTCATCCATCCATTCGCGCTCCCAGTCCTTGTCTTCCACCAGGGTGACGTCGATGTCGGGCAGTGACTGTTGTGTCTGCTGGTGCCAGGCATCCTTAACGGAGGCGCAGAGCTCTTCGATATCACGATCGGACCCGAACAGACCAGTGACGCTGGTCTGGTGCCAGAGCGGCGTTGTACCCGGGTCGGGCTCGTACAGGGGCTGGTCTGCGGCATCTTCCATGGAGACGGCTTCAGCGCCCATCTCCATGAGCAGATCCTCAAGCTGGTCCGCGTTCTCCGGATCAGCTGGGATCTGTAGTTGTATCCAGGGCATGTGGGTGTCCTGTTTGGTAGACGAATCGACTGATCGGGTCAGTCCCGTATCAGTTTTTCCAGATAATGGATGGTGAAGTCTACCTGTTTAAAGCCGCCATCGCGCACCAGTTTCCTGTGCAGCGCCTGATTCGTCTTGATGCCCTCGACCACCAGTTCATCCAGCGCATTCTTCATGCGGCGGCGGGCGATCTCCCGATCGTCTCCCCAGGTAATCAGCTTGGCAACCATGGAGTCGTAGAACGGGGGTACCGTATAACCGCTGTACAGGTGAGAGTCGACCCGTACGCCGTTACCACCAGGCGCATGGAAGTGTTTGACCTTGCCCGGGCTGGGTACAAAGGTTTGCGGGTCTTCGGCGTTGATGCGGCATTCCAGCGCGTGGCCGGTAATCTTGATCTCGTCCTGGCTGTATTGCAGGGGTAGGCCACTGGCGATACGCAACTGCTCGCGAACGATATCGACACCGGTCACCATTTCCGACACCGGATGCTCCACCTGCACCCGCGTGTTCATTTCGATAAAATAGAAAGCACCGTCCTGGTACAGGAACTCGAACGTGCCCGCGCCCACGTAGCCGATCTCCTTACAGGCGTCGACACAGGCCTTCAGGGTTTTTGCCCGCGCTTCCGGGTCGATGTTCGGGGCGGGTGCCTCTTCCAGTACCTTCTGGTGCCGACGCTGCATGGAGCAGTCCCGGTCACCCAGGTGGATGACGTTGCCGTGGGTGTCGGCCAGTACCTGGACCTCCACATGGCGGGGGCGCTCAAGGTATTTCTCAAGGTAGACCGTAGCATCGCCAAAGGAGTTCTTGGCTTCAGTTTGCGTAACCTGCACGCTCTTGAGCAAGGCTGCTTCGGAATGCACGACCTGCATGCCGCGGCCGCCGCCACCGGAAGCGGCTTTGATGATCACTGGGTAGCCGATTTTACGGGCAACTTCCAGAGTGCGGTTGTCGTCCTCCGTCAATGGGCCATCGGAGCCCGGCACGGTGGGGACACCCGCCGCAATCATTGAGTTGATGGCGGAAACTTTGTTGCCCATCAGGCGAATGGTATCGGCTCTGGGGCCGATAAAGCGGAAGCCGCTCTTTTCAACCTGTTCAGCAAAATCCGCGTTTTCGGCAAGGAAGCCGTAACCGGGATGGATGCCGACGGAGTCTGTCACTTCGGCCGCACTGATAATAGTAGGGATGTTCAGGTAACTGTCTGCGGCACTGTTGGGGCCGATACAGACCGACTCGTCCGCCAGGCGAACATGCATGAGGTCGCGGTCGATCTGGGAGTGGACAGCCACGGTTTTGATGCCCAGCTCCTTGCAGGCGCGCAGGATGCGCAGGGCAATTTCGCCGCGATTTGCGATCAGGACTTTTTCTAACATAGCCATGAGAGTATCACCGGGTTCAGGAAATGATGATCATCGGCTGGTCGAACTCGACCGGCTGACCGTTCTCCACCAGGATCTCGGCGATGGTACCGCTCTTGTCGGCCTCGATCTGGTTCATCATCTTCATGGCTTCGACGATGCACACCACGTCGCCGGCTTTCACTGACTGCCCGACTTCCACGAAGGATTTCGCGGTTGGCGAGGGCGAGCGGTAGAAAGTGCCGACCATTGGCGATTTCACAGCATGGCCGGAAGGTTCCGCCGGCTTCGCGGGTTCGTCGGCGGCTGGCGCTGACGGCTGCGGTGAGGCGGGCTGGGGTGCTGGTGACGGATACTGTGCCATATACTGTGGCGCAGCCAGTTGTTCACGACGCCGGGAGATGCGAACAGAATCATCACCCTCGTGAATCTCCAGCTCCTCGACGTCGGATTCCTCCAGCAGTTCGATAAGTTTCTTGATCTTGCGAATGTCCATAGTCAGTCCGATCCCGTTTTAATCAGTTCTATCGATGAATTCGTTGCAGGGCGGCTTCGAGTGCAAGGTCGTACCCCAGGCTGCCCAGCCCGCAGATAACGCCATCGGCGATATCAGAAAAGTATGAGTGATGACGGAATGCTTCCCGCGCATGCACGTTGGAAAGATGGACCTCAATAAACGGTATGCCCGAGGCCAACATGGCGTCCCGCAGTGCAACACTGGTGTGGGTGAACGCCGCCGGGTTGAAGATGATGAAATCAACCCCTTCTGATCTGGCTTCATGTATCCGCTCAATCAGTTCATATTCCGCGTTTGACTGTAAATGTAGCAGGTGATGGCCATCTTCGGCGGCTTTCCGGTGCAAACGGTCGTCAATGTCCGCCAACGACTCGTGGCCGTACACCTCCGGCTCGCGGGTTCCCAGCGTGTTCAGGTTGGGGCCATGAAGTACGAGTATGGTCGACATGATTTCGTCTGCCTTGCTGACTTTTTACAGGATCGCCGAATTTAGCGACATTTTCCCTCAATGGTGCGTTCTTGAAGTCTTCAGATCAACACTTTTTGACAATTGGGTATGTGTCGAAAAGTATCTTACCCACGCAAAAGCAATCTTTGTCGTTTGCACGGTCATTGTCGTGAAGGGTGATCAGGAGTTCTATAAGACGTTGGTTTCATAGAACGGCCCCGAGAGTGGGGCGGGGCCGTTGCTGGGGAGAGCCAACCAGTGGCGGCTGGGTGTCAGTCGCCGGCGGCGGTCACACAGTTTCGGCCCTGGGCCTTGGCGCGATAGAGCGCCCTGTCCGCACGTTCGCAGATGGCCTGAGATGTATCGCCTTTCCAGGCGGCAACGCCGCAGCTGAAGGTGACGTTAAACTCTCGGTCACCAGCCGGTTGCAACAGCTCTGAGAAACGCTCACGGATCTCGTTCAGTACATTGCGGGCGTCACTCTCGCGGGTGGCCGGCAGTATAATGGCAAACTCCTCGCCGCCGTATCGGCCGATATGGTCGGTCTTGCGCAATCGTTGTTTCAGGAACATGGACAGGCTTCGCAGCACGCGGTCGCCAATGGGGTGGCCGAAGGTATCGTTCACCTTTTTGAAGTAGTCGATGTCGATCATTGCAAAGCACAGTTGCTGGTCTTTCTGCCGCGCCCGCACGATCTCCTGATCAAGCAGGTGCAGGGTATGGGTGTGATTGAACAGGCCGGTAAGGCTGTCGCGGATCATCAGCGCCAGCAGCGATCGGGCACGGCGGCCACGATTGTGTATCGTGGAGATCAGATGTTTCGGGTCAATCGGCTTGGTCAGGAAGTCATCGCCCCCAAGGCTCATGGCATGCAGCTGTTTGGTAACGTCTTCCTCCGCAGAAAGGTAAATGATCGGCACGCTGTGGAACCGGTCCTGTTGGCGGATCACCCGCGCGATCTCCATGCCGGTGCAGCCGGGCATGTACATGTCCAGAATGATGATCTCTGGCGAGAACGATTCCAGTGCATGAATGATTTCCATGGGGTCGGTGATGATGTGGGCATTCATGCCGGCCTTTTTCAGCACCGTCTCCATGAACTTGGCCTGGGCGCGAGAATCATCCAGCACCAGAACCTTGTAGGGCTCCACCGTATTGCCATGGGTGTAGGTTTCAATTTTTTCGATCAGCTGGCCGGGGTCAACTGCTGGGTAAAAGAATTCCTCGCCACCGCATCGGGACGCCCGCAGGCGGGTCTCTATGGTGCCGTCCTCATCGCTCATGAAGATGATGGGAATGGGAGTGTCGTGGCGTTCCTGAAGCCGTTCAATGGTGGCAATCCCGCTAAGGGGCTCGCCGCCGTAGTTAACATCCATCAGGATGGTTTCTGGTTTGTGGAGTGCACAGGCTTCGATCAGCTTGTCGGCGGTATTGAATGCCGACGCACGAAAGCCGAAAAACTCAAGCTGGCGGATCAGGCGGCTGGCCATTTCTTCACTGGCCAGAGCAATATAGACAGGCGTCCGTCGATATTGCTGGGGGGCCTCGCTGGCTTCCTGGTCGGTCCGTCTTGACGTGCAGTGAGACAGTTGCTCAATGGCATCCTGGAGTTTGCGACCCAGGCCTTCGGGGAGCATGCTGCCTTCCGGCCACTCACCAATCAGGTCAAACACCTGGCGCCCGGAATCGGCATGGCTTTCCATGTCGAAGCGCTTTGCGTAGCGAACCAGTTTGTCGGCTGCCCTGGCAAAATCGCCCTTGAAAGCGGCAGACTGGCCGGTGTCTTCGCGGATTTTTTGCCATGTATCCAGGACCACGCGTGCCTGGGTGGTGACACGGCGAGCGAAGTGCTGCCTGAGTTTGTCTTTCTGGCTTTCGTCGTTCATGGTGCTCCGGCCTGTGTTTTTCTCGTTCTGAACCGCCCGTTTCCGGTACAGACGGATACTCTCAACAGTAATCTTTTTGCAGAGTCTATAGTGTTTAGTGTTGTCGGCGTAGGTGACGCAGTGTAAATGTTTGTCAACTCTGCGGGACAGGTCACACCAGATGTCCGACAATCCTTGCTTCAGACAGGGGCTGCCAGTGATGGCATGGACGCAAAACGACAGACATATTTCTCGCCAACGGGGTGTAATCACCTTGCGCAGTCTGCTGCTGCTGTTTACCGGTGGCATGTTGCTACTCGTCCTGGTGGCGGCGGCCAGCGTCAGTTTTGACCGGTTCCGGGATTACATGTCGGGCCAGCTTCAGGGCCACGCCCGGGATGGCGCCACGGCCATCGGCCTTTCACTGTCCGGTGCCATTGACGGTCGCGACCCGGTGGCTTCATCGTCATTGATCGATGCGGTTTTCGACAGTGGCCGTTATCTCTCTGTGGTCTACGTCAATAATCAGGGTGAGGAAGTGGCTGGGCGGGAAACCTCATTGCGTGAGGTCGATGTGCCGGACTGGTTTATGGCGCTGGCGGATCTGCCCCTGTCGGCGGGCGAAGCGGAAGTGGTGCGTGGCTGGAGCCGGCTGGGCAAGGTGCGGGTCGTAAGCCACCCTGGCCGGGCCTACGAAGACCTGTGGGTGGTGACCGTCAGAATCGTGGCCGGTTCTGCCCTGATTGGTGGTCTTGGGCTGATCGGCCTGTTCTGGATGATGGCACGCCTGATGCGTCCGCTCAGGGCCGTTGAGACGCAGGCCAAGGCTTTGGGTAAACGGGACTTCAGGCGCCGGGTCGACATTACCTCCACGCGGGAATTGAACCAGGTCACCCACGCCATGAACCAGATGGCGGATGACCTTGGTCGACTCTTTGAAGGGCAGGCCAAACTGATCCAGCACCTGCGCAAGGTGAACAACGAAGACAGTCTGACCGGGCTTGCCAGCCGGCGGGCGTTCGAGCAGCGCCTGAAGGTTGAAGTGGAATCGGAAGAGCGATCCGCCCCCGGGGTGCTGTTTCTGATCCAGTTGGAAGAATTCGCCCAGTATAACCAGAGCTATGGTCGCGACGAGGCTGACCGTTTGCTGGTTCGTATAGCGGAGGCGCTGAATGGTTTTGTACGAGCGCACAGTGACTCCTTTGCCGGTCGCATGACGGGTGCCGGCTTTGCTGTCTTCCTGCCAAGCGTTTCACGTGCTGACGGCGTTATCTGGTGTCGCCAACTGGTCGAGGAGCTGGACGGTATCTACTCTGACCTCTCTGCGCCCATGGACGTTTCCGTTCACGCTGGCATTGCCCAGGCCGCCGAAACCGGTAAGGCGGACGATCTGATATCGGCGGCCGACGAAGCGCTCCGGCAGGCGCAGATGGAGGAGGGATCTGCCTGTCATGCGGCTGATCGCGACCGTCCTGAGCACCATGACAGTGAAAAATGGCGAGTCATGATTGGCGAAGCGATCGCTCGGGGACAGATGTCATTGTGGATGCAGCCCATGATCAGCAGTGGTGATGATGAAGTGCTGTTTCACCAGGTCTTTTCCCGGATGAAAACGGCGGACGGCTGGATCAAGGCCGGTATTTTTGTGCCCATGGCGGAACGGTTCGGCATGACCCCTGACATTGATCGCTGGGTGCTTGAACGTTCCCTGGCGCTTTTGCGTCTGGAGCCGGACACCCGTCTGGCATTAAGCCTGGGCATGGTTTCAGTGGCCAGCGAGGCATTTCGTAAGGAGCTCCTGGAACAGCTGTCCGCTGCGGGCAGCGAGCGCCGGCGAATGCAGATCGGCATTTCGGAGCAAGCTGTTCACCACCACCGTGCGGCGGTGGGACTCCTGGTGCGTGGGTTGAACCGGCTCAAGGTGCCGGTGATTGTCGACCGCTTCGGTGTAGGTGGGGTGCCCTTCAGTTACCTGAAGGATCTGAGGTTCCAGGCGCTACGTATTGATAACAGCTTTGTTCACGACATTGATAGCCATGACGACAACCGCTTCTACCTCGAATCCGTGACCACCATCGCCCACAGTCGAGGCGTTCGAGTCTACGTTACGGGTGTTGAAACGGCCCGTGAATATGCGGCACTTCAGGGTGTCGGTATTGATGGCGCAATGGGTTACCATTTGGGCCGGCCGTTTGAGACGGAGCACTAGTGTTTGGTCGCGGCCCCAGTGCCGCAAGAAACGTCGCAAATTGCATAAACGTTGCCGTTGCTTCATGGTATTCGCAGTGTGTAGACGGATAGCGTCCGGGATATAACGACAGACAGGGGAACTGAAAACCGATGCCAGGAAGAATCAGACAGTATTTCAGTGATCGCAAAGACGATGTTCGGGATTACACCGGTGGCGGGGTTGTCGGTAAATTTATACTGGCCGTCGTGGTTGTCTACCTGCTTGTTGCGATTGTGCTCGGCATGATTTGGAGTAGCGAGCCAGACGTGTTCTCGGTACGCGAACACACACGCACTGTGGCAGACGAAATGCAACGTGAACCCGTGGCCGGTTTCGCAACAACAGTAACCATGATCCGGGTTGCAGAGACTCTTCTCGATAAGCCCGGCGGCTACGTTTCCAATGACATATTCCCGCCGGGGCTTTGGCTCGACAATATGCCCAACTGGGAATACGGTGTGCTCGTTCAGCTTCGCGACCTGTCTCGCGCCATGCGCAAGGACATCAGCCGTTCCCAGAGCCAGTCTGCTGAGGACCCGGACCTGACGATTGCCGAGCCCCAGTTCCACTTTGACAGCGGCAGCTGGGCTATTCCGTCCACCGAGGCGGAATATCGGCGTGGCATCCAGGCGCTTCACAGCTACCTGGACCGCTTGTCGCGCCCGGATCAGCCCGATGCCCAGTTCTTCGCCAGGGCCGATAACCTGGCCAACTGGCTGGCAGATCTGGAAACCCGCCTGGGCAGTCTTTCGCGCACGCTTGGTGAGAGCGTCGGTAAAGCGTCGGTGTCCGACGCTGTGTCCAACGTCAATCCCGGAGACCCGCTGTCGGAAGATGTCATGGGCGATGAGGTCAAGACTCCCTGGACGAAGATAGACGACGTGTTCTACGAAGCGCGTGGCAGCGCCTGGGCCCTGTTGCACATCTTTCGCGCCATTGAAGTGGACTTCCGCAAGGTGCTTAACGACAAGAACGCTTTGGCCAGTGCCAAACAGATCATCATCGAACTGGAAGGTGCGCAGGGCGAAATGTGGAGCCCCGTGATCCTGAACGGCAGCGGTTTTGGCGTACTGGCCAATCACTCATTGACCATGGCGGCATACCTGTCCCGCGCCAGCGCTGCGATCAGCGACATGCGTGACCTGCTGACCCGAGGCTGATGCCGGTACAGCATCGCCGCATAAAAAAACCGGGCCACGCAGCCCGGTTTTTTTTGTAATCGCCTGAAAGCTTCGCCGATCAGCCTTTGTAGGCTTTCACGGACGCTTCGATGGCCTTCTTGGCTTCGGCGGCATTAGCCCAACCCTGGACCTTGACCCATTTGCCCGGCTCCAGCGTCTTGTAGTTCTCGAAGAAGTGCTGGATTTGGTCACGGAGCAGTTGCGGAAGGTCTTCCACGTCTTTCACGTCGGTATAGCTCTTGGTGAGCTTGTCGTGGGGTACGGCAACCAGTTTGGCGTCACCACCGGCTTCGTCTTCCATGTTGAGCACGCCAACCGGGCGGCAGCGAATCACGGAACCGGCCTGAACCGGATACGGGGTCACCACCAGCACGTCAATCGGGTCGCCGTCGTCAGCCAGAGTATGAGGGATGAAGCCGTAGTTAGCCGGGTAGAACATTGGCGTAGCCATGAAGCGGTCTACCAGCAGGGCGCCCATGTCCTTATCCAGCTCATACTTCACCGGGGAACTGTTGGACGGGATTTCGATGGCCACGTAGATGTCTTCCGGCGGGTTCTTGCCAGCAGGGATATGGTCGAAGTTCATGGTCGATCCTTTCTGAAGTGCGTTTAACTGCGTTTAAAAAGTGGGCGCAATTATACGGGACAATGGTGTGGATCGAAACTAAACGTTGGTATCGCCTTACCGCTACAGTTGCATCTGTTTGGCAATCAATTCCTTCATGATCTCATCGGTACCGCCGCCAATCGACAGGATCTTCCCATCCCGGTATAGCCGCTCTACGACGGATTCACGCATATACCCCATGCCGCCATGGATCTGAACGGCTTCGCGGGTGACTTTCTCGCACACCTCCACCGCAAAGTTCTTCGCCATGGCAACCTGCTTAATCGGGTTCTTGCCCGCCTGCATCAGCGCGGCACAGCGATAGGTATACTCCCGCGCCACGTCCACTTGGGTGGCCATGTCGACCAGCTTGTGACGGGTGACCTGGAATTTGTTCACCGGCCGGCCAAAAGCCTCCCGTTGGCCGGCCCAGGCTATCGAGGCTTCAAGGGCGATTTCGGCTGTCATGTAGGCCATGATGGATAAGCTGAGGCGTTCAAACAGAAAATTGCTCATGATCGCGATAAAGCCCGCATTCTCGGCACCGATCAGGCGGTTGGCAGGCACCCGGCAGTCCTCGAAAAACAGCTCCGCCGTATCGCTGGCCCACCAGCCCATTTTCTTGAGCTTCTTGCCGGTGGAAAAGCCGGGCATATCGCGGTCAATCAACAACAGACTGATGCCACCATGGCCCTCGCCACCGGTGCGTACCGCAACGGTGTAATGATCGGCACGCATGCCGCTGGTGATAAAGGTTTTGCTGCCGTTGACGATGTAGTCATCGCCGTCCCTGACGGCCCGGGTTTTGATATTGGCAACGTCGGACCCGCCGCCGGGCTCGGTAACTGCCAGCGCGGCAATCTTCTCGCCTCGCAGCACCGGGGGCACAATCGCTGCTTTTACGTCCTGTTGCGCCCACTTCGCCACCGGAGGCAGGCCGATATCCAGCGACCCCAGCCCTGCCACCAGGCCGCCGGAGGTGGATCGCATCAGCTCTTCGGAGACGGCGACTTTCATGAAAATATCGCCTTCACCAATGCCGCCAAGACTTTCCGGAAAACCGACCCCAAGCAGCCCGGCCTCCCCAGCGGTCTTATAGAGCTCCCTGGGGAACTCGCCAGCTTCCTCCCAGTCGTCTATATAGGGCAACACATGAGTGGCAACGAACTTGCGGGCACTCTGGCGAACCTGTTCGTGGGTATCGTTGAAATAATCAGACACGGAAAGCCTCCCTGTGATCAAAAATCATGGAAGCAGTCTCACTCAATTTCAGCAACCAAGCAAGCGCTTGGTTTTCAGAAGGCCCGAAAAGAGTCCAGGCCGTGGAGAGACAGGGACATCAGGGGACGTCAAAAACAAGGATGTTTTTGTCGAGCGTACACGGACGTATTAACAGCGTGCCCCTGATGTCCCTGTCTCTTCACGGTCTCCTCCGTAGTCAGCTGTCCTGTCGGGAGAAACTCTTTACCCCGTCTTCGGTACCCAGCAACAACAAGTCCGCAGGACGCCGAGCAAACAGGCCATTGGTCACAATGCCCACAATATTGTTCAACTGCTCTTCCACCTGAAGCGGGCGGGAAATATCCAGATTGTGGATGTCCAGGATGATATTGCCGTTGTCGGTGGTGAAACCCTCGCGATAAACCGGGTCGCCGCCGAGCTTGACGATTTCGCGGCCAACGTGGCTGCGAGCCATGGGTACCACTTCCACCGGAAGCGGAAACGCGCCCAGAATATCCACCTTCTTGGACCCATCGGCAATGCAGATAAACGTCTTGGCCACCGCCGCTACGATCTTCTCACGGGTCAGGGCGCCGCCGCCGCCCTTGATCAGTTCCAGGCGTTCATTGGTCTCATCGGCACCGTCGATATAAAACTCAAGGGGGCCGGCACTGTTGAGGTCGTAAACCGGAATACCATGGCTCTTCAGGCGCTCAGCCGTGGCGTCGGAACTGGCGACGGCGCCATCGAAATCGGTGCGGATATCCGCCAGCAGATCGATGAAACAGTTGGCCGTACTGCCGGTACCCACGCCGATAACGCTCTCCTGATCCAGGTGCGGCCTGATATGGTCCAGTGCGGACTTGGCGACGGCTTTCTTCAGTTCGTCCTGATTCATCGATCGACTCCGGTTTTGCAGGAAAGTGTGGTTAAAGCCGCCATTATAGCCCTTCTGTGGGGCGAGCTTATAGACGGAACCCCGGCAAAGTTTCTACACTGTCCGTTTTCCCAACGACAATCCAACTCCGGACGGACCCATGCCGCAACGCTACATAAAGAAAATCCTCGATGCCCGTGTTTACGACGTGGCCATTGAGACTCCGCTGACCGAGGCCCGTAGCCTCTCAAAGCGCTTTGGTAACAACATTCTGCTCAAGCGCGAAGACCTTCAGCCGGTGTTTTCTTTCAAGATTCGTGGCGCCTACAACCGGATTGCGCAGCTCTCTGAAGAGCAGAAAGCCAAGGGCGTGATTTGTGCTTCCGCGGGTAACCATGCCCAGGGCGTGGCCCTGGCTTCCAAGAACCTGGGTATCAAGGCGGTCATCGTCATGCCTCAGACCACGCCAGAGATCAAAGTGCGGTCTGTGCGTGATCACGGCGCCAAAGTGGTTCTCAAGGGCGACGCTTTTGACGAGGCCGCAGCCCATGCTCAGGAGCTGATCGCGAAGCACGGCTACACCTACATCCCGCCCTATGACGACCCGGACGTCATCGCTGGGCAGGGCACTGTGGCCATGGAAATCATGTGGCAGTTCAGCAAACCCATTCATGCCATCTTTATCTGCGTTGGCGGCGGCGGACTGATTGCCGGCATGGCGGCCTACATCAAATACCTGCGCCCGGAAATCAAGGTGATCGGTGTTGAGCCCGAGGATTCCAACTGCCTGCAGGCGGCCATGAAGGCTGGCAAGCGGGTGGTATTGGACGAAGTGGGCATCTTTGCGGATGGCGTGGCCGTCAAGCAGATCGGCAAATACCCTTGGGAGATCTGCAAGGATCACGTGGACGAGGTGATCACCGTCTCCACTGACGAAATCTGCGCCGCCATCAAGGACGTGTTCGAAGACACCCGCTCCATCGCCGAACCGGCCGGTGCGCTCGGCGTGGCTGGCATCAAGAAGTACATCGAGCGTGAGCAGATCGAGAATGAAAACCTGGTGGCCACCCTCAGTGGTGCCAACATGAATTTCGACCGCCTGCGCTATATCTCGGAGCGCACGGAAATCGGTGAAAAGCGCGAGGCCATCCTGGCGGTGACCATCCCGGAAAAACCGGGGGCCTTCAAGACGTTCATCAACGCCCTGCACAAGCGTAGCATCACCGAGTTCAATTACCGCTACGCCGATGCCACCAATGCGACCATCTTCGTGGGCATCCAGATTGCGGCGGGCGGCCATGGCCGTGAAGATCTTATCCAGGACCTGCGGGAAACCGGGTACTCAGTGATTGACCTGACCGAGAGCGATCTGGCGAAGCAGCACATTCGCCATATGGTGGGTGGTCATGCGCCAACCATCACCAACGAGAAGGTTTTCCAGTTCGAGTTCCCGGAGCGCCCGGGCGCCTTGCTGAAGTTCCTGATGTCCTTGGGCACGCGCTGGAACATCTCCATGTTCCATTACCGCAACCACGGTGCGGCCTACAGCCGTGTTCTGCTGGGCGCCCAGGTGGAAGACGACGAAGTGAAAGACTTCGAGAAGATGCTCGACAAGGTCGGCTTCCGCTACGAAAACATGACTGACAATGAGGCTTATCAGCTGTTTTTGGGAGCCGGGAACAACAAGTCTTCTTAAGTTGCTGCGAGAACCGGGGAGGAAGCCCCCTCCCGAAACACGCTCAAGCACATCCATGTGGCGCTTGAGCTCCGCCATCCATGGCTCCG